>ENA-UOTX01002118-UOTX01002118.1-compost-metagenome-genome-assembly--contig:-NODE-2118-length-10776-cov-6.818675_pt1 | contig 10776 bp, 6 predicted proteins | sample MGYA00238143_ERZ746982 | MGnify/ENA primary metagenome ERZ746982 (study PRJEB28758, sample SAMN06268862) | compost metagenome | isolation source: single cell | place: USA: California, Emeryville, Joint... | reverse complement strand
AACCATTCATAGGCGGCGGTGGCGTTGAATTTCTCTCTGATTTCAGGCTTCAAAGGAAGATGGGTAACGAGAACATCAGCATTGTCAGCCCATTCAAGCCATTGCTTGTAAGGAGTTCTTTGAATACCTTGTTGTGGCCAGTACCAGCCTCCTTGACTTTCAACGAAGTAGAGTTCGTCGTCAATCCAGAGAGCAGCAATGGAGTGTCCAGCATGACTGCCAGAACCGTACTGAATAAGCTGAGGCATACCGTGGAATCGAGTGGCAGCAATGAAGTCTCCAGACTTAATGTGTTTAGGGTCGAGGTCGAATCTAGTGGAGTTGGCTCTCTTCTTCCATTCGTAGCCGGTGGCGTGTTTGATGAATTCAATGTTGGCATCAACCATCCAGAAAGGAGTGTGGGAACCGAAGAATGGAATGTTAGGGTTAGTGGAGAAACCACCAAAGAAGAGCAAGACAGTCTTGAAGATATCTGGGAAGATGTTGATGAGTGAGTCGCAAACTCTGAAGAGTTTGATTCCAGATCTCTTGATCTCCTTCATTTGATAATCAGTCAATCCACTGAAAGTGGTTCTGTGGGTTCCACTGAAGAAAAGACTGGTCAAGTGGTAGTTTTGGGTGTTGGCGTAGAAGAAGGTATCAGCACAGCTCCAGCTTGAGTAGTTGGAGACATTGTGTTCAAGGACGACAGAATTCTCGCTCACTTGTCTCAAAGTGACAGTGTTGGCACCAAAACAAGGTGAGCTGAAGGTAGTGATCTCACCCAATTTAGCAGAGCCGATAAGGGATGGAACCCATTTGAGATAATCGGACTTGGCACCAGGAGCACAGGTAAGAAGGTCCACGTTCTTGTATTTGTCAGGATTGCTGTGACTGTCACGGAGGATGCTGTAGACATCGAGGAAGTGGTTAGCTTCGGAGAGGTAACCATTCTCAGGCCAGTAGACAACGGCTTCAGAAAGACCTTCTTCGACTTCACGAATTAAATGGATACCTCCGAAATCGTGGGAGATTTGGTCGAAGCCAGCTTCGAGGTATTCTTCAATGGTGTCGAATACACTCATTGAGTGTACAGGAGCAACCAGGAGGAAAGTCAGGAAAAGAGCACAGACGATGCTTTTCATTTGAGAACAATTAAATTTGTTTATTATCATAGGCGCCTCAAGATCTGTATTTAAGAAATTAAATTTGAATGATTTAAAAATACTATTTCTGTGTTATCACTTAAGCTAAATTTCTATGTTATCATCTTAAGCTAAATTTCCAAAGAATTTTATTATGATTCGGTCTTTCATGTTTAAATGGTACGGCTATGGAGGGGACAACAACTTAGGCTTATTTTATTAAATGACTTAATTTTGAATCTTATAATCTATATGAATTCTTTTATGGACTGTACCATGAAGTGCATGATACAGCCTCTTTATTATGAATTTAGCAGCCAGGAGTTCTCTTGAAGCCATCGTCAGCGCGACTTGGGCATCTTTCGTTCATATGTGGGTATGGGTCGACAGTAGAGAGTTGAGGGAACTCCATCTTCAGTTTACCCATAACTTGGCAGAATTGAGCAGTAGGATCATTTTCCTTGCATTCTGGAGCGAGCTCTGGGTTAGGGTCAATGAAGGTAAGGGAGTAAGCGTCTCTTGGAGTGAATTCAGTGGCTTGAACTTCCATATCGTCGAAGAGACCACCAGCTTTCCAGAGAGCAACAACAAAGGAGCCGCAAACCAAACTTGGACCATCGCTGTAGACCCAGCTGTCTTGTTCTGGGATGGCGTAAACTTCAGCCCAAGTGAGGTTTCTGCTGTCGATGACTTCAGCGAGTTCTGGAATGGTCAAATTCTCGGTACCGAGTCTCTTGTTGATAGCTTCATTGAAAATGGTGGAAACTCCAGGAGCAAGGCTTTGAACGATAGAGAAGATTGGAGCAAGGACTTCAGGATGAAGAACAGGTGGATAAGAGTCGTGTGGAGTGTCGATCCAACCGAACATGAAGTTGTGGTAGCCATATGGCAAGCCTTCAACAGTCTTGAACCATTCATAGGCGGCGGTGGCGTTGAATTTCTCTCTGATTTCAGGCTTCAAAGGAAGATGGGTAACGAGAACATCGGCGTTGTCAGCGTATTGGAGCCATTCTTTGTATGGGGTTCTTTGAATACCTTGTTTTGGCCAGTACCAACCACCTTGACTCTCGACGAAATAGAGCTCGTCCTCAACCCAGAGAGCAGCAATGGAGTGTCCAGCATGACTGCCTGAACCGTATTGGATAATTTGAGGCATACCGTGGAATCGAGTGGCAGCAATGAAGTCTCCAGACTTGATATACTTAGGGTCGAGATCGAATCTGGTGGAGTTAGCTCTCTTCTTCCATTCGTATCCAGTACCATGCTTGATGAACTCGATATTGGCATCAACCATCCAGAAAGGAGTGTGGGAACCGAAGAATGGAATGTTAGGGTTAGTGGAGAAGCCACCAAAGAAGAGCAAGACAGTCTTGAAGATATCTGGGAAGATGTTGATGAGTGAGTCGCAAACTCTGAAAAGCTTGATTCCAGATCTCTTGATTTCTTTCATTTGGTAGTCAGTGAGTCCACTGAAAGTGGTTTTATGGGTTCCACTGAAGAAAAGACTGGTCAAGTGGTAGTTTTGGGTGTTAGCATAGAAGAAAGTATCAGCACAAGTCCAGCTGGAGTAGTTGGAGACGTTGTGTTCAAGGACGACAGAGTTGGCGCCTACTTGTCTCAAAGTGACAGTGTTGGCACCAAAGCAAGGTGAGCTGAAGGTAGTTACCTCACCCAACTTAGCAGTTCCGACGTGATCTGGGAGCCACTTCCAGTAATCAGACTTGCCAGGGCTGCAAGTAATGATATCAGGGTTCTGATACTTCTCAGGGTTCGTGTGGCTGTCACGAAGGATGCTAAAGATATCAAGGAAGTGATTAGCTTCAGAGAGGTAGCCGTTCTCAGGCCAGAACACAACAGATTCAGCAAGACCTTCTTCGACTTCACGAACTAAATGAATAGCTCCGAAATCGTGGGAGATCTGATCGAAACCAGCTTCGAGGTATTCTTCAATGGTGTCAAATACACCCTCTGAGTGTACAGGAGCAACCAGGAGGAAAGTCAGGAAAATAGCACAAAATACGCGTTTCATCTGAGAGACAATTAAATTTTTTATTAACTTGAATGCCTCAGGATGTATATAAAGTAAGTAGGCTTGAGCCTCAAGAGAAAATTATTGCTATTTTAAATTCAGGGGGTCTTTCCAACGTCTTAAAATGTCTTAAAATGTAATGAGTGTTCTAAGCTTACTTTTCCTATAAACAACTAAATACTAACCCTCAAGAAATCATACTAGGTTGAAAATTTAACACCTTCTAAATGAAACATATTTCAATATTTCAATGTAATCTCGCGACTATTATGCTACTAATATGATAACTCCGGAGAATACTGCAGCTTTATCAAGCAGTAATGATAGTTAGCCTTCCTGGCTCAGAATCCTTGCATCTCTCCAAAGTCTTGAAATGGGAGTACCATTTTAGCATATAGGAACATTTTCAGTTAGCTGCTTGCAAAGAAATCAGTAATTCGTAAATTCGTAAATTCGTAAATACTAGCATTAAACTCTATTCTTCAGACCGTCACTCTTAGCCAACACTCAACTTAAGCGCTTTTCTCTTTGGTTTGTTTTCACAAACCTTATTCTGAAGAACAATCTTATTTAGAAGTTAATAACTTCTCTTAAAGTTCCACCGATTCAAGTTGCATAAAATTTCCTTGAGAAACCTTTTGCTAATTACACTGAATTTCTACAGAATATAGATACAAATGATATGAAATCTATAGATGAACGTTTCTATCTGTTTTATTTATTCAGTTTTAAGGTGCTTAGCTTTTTTGGTACTCACCGGGCTCATGGTAGGGCTGGCTGCTTCATTTATTTTCGCACCTTTAGCTCCATAGTAATTTTTAGTGACATATTCTGTAAGATAAATGCTAATGCCAATTACCAGCAACAACCCTATCACCAACTTTACAATAATCCAATAATCTTCTCGAAACATTTCATCCAATCCATTAGAAACCTCATTTAGACCTTCCTTCAGATGCTTAAGTTTATCCACAGGCAGATTTGGAATGTTTGTCGAAGTAGTATTCTGATAATCTTTCTTGATGAACTGAATAACTTCTTCATTGGTCGGCGGACTATAGCCCAAAGGAAATCTGTACACCTTCCCATTTTTCACGAATACTGTCGCTGGGAACTCATTAATTTTAAACGCATGCTGAATTTCTCGATTCTCCTCGCTAAAAAATCTCAGAAATCGATAGATCAAGCCAATTTACCAATTTATTATTCCAATGCTGGTTATGCGGCTGACCTCAGGTCGCACTTCTTTAAGTATCTTGCTCATGTGCCTGCATTTCTTGCAGGTGGGTGTGAAAAACATCAAAAACCAGGCTCCGTTTTCATGACCACCTTTCACGAAATAAGGAAAGTTTGTGTTATCGAGCTTGATTAGTTCTGAAGGAGGTTTGATTTCGTCGGAAACTGTATCCAATTCGATGTACTCTTGAGTGAAGGCCGCGGTTATGAAAAGAATCAAGACAGAAAGAAACAAAAGATTTTTCATCTTCGGATAATCGAATTTTATTAATGAATATTCAACATACAAGTCTCTGTTGTCAAAAATTTAATGCGAACACGCGTGAAAATTTTGAAAAGTGTATTGTAGCCTTGTCAGATGGTCTCTGAAGTTCCTATTCGTGCTACTTACAGTCAGCTGCCTGTCCTACGATGAATCTTTTTACCTTAGGGCAGTACAAGTGGTTATCTCTCTTGATATCACTAAATAAGCAAGTTTCTTGTCCAATAAATGATTAGTTTAGTCTGTACTATCTATCACATACGAGTAATTGCTAGATCTCGAGCACACGATTATTAATAGTATTAGTAAGTGATTACATCTTCAGAAATAAAGTATGACAATCACACAAATGATGTGAAAGCACTCTTGAATTATCAACAAAGTAATAAAATCTCTTATGAACTATTCTCATGGAAACTCAATAAAAAATCTGCTCTCTACTATCATGATATATAATAACAAGCCAGCTTACCTGTCTTGGAATGACTTCTCACACCAAGGAAGCCTTAATGAATTGAAAGTTGGACATTTGTAGGCTCCAACTCATTCATTGTTTGAGGTCGGCTACCCTCATCTTTCTTAGTTTCCAAAAATGATCTTTTCTTATGATCGAAACTTATTTCCACCCAACGCAGGTACAGTCCGATCTTCCATCTAATCTCCAAGCCTTTGAGATCCTTGTTCAACTCTTTAATGGTCTCAAACACCGCTTTTTCATAAATTATTCTCAATCTCCGGACTCTTCTGACTATCAAGATCATAAGCACTGTGAATACAATCACTGACACTCCAATGATGACCGCTCCTGCTATTATCTTCCCATTCGCAAAGCGAATGATGTTAGTCGTGTCACTAATAACTTGATTCCCGTTGGTTGGACGAGGTTCTTTGCTAATCCCAGAGTTAATGAGCCCGCCTCCTGTTATGATACCTGCTATTAACAGTATTATCAACAGCCAAAACGCGTTCCTGTATTGCTTCAGTTTGGTGAAGTTATCGCAAGAGGCATTGATAGCTCTAAGAGATTGCTGAATTTTAGGAATTGGCATGCAAGAGTCCACCACGGTAATCTTTTTCATATTCATTTGGAACCTGCATCGAAAGTCGTTGAAAGGGAAGATTAGACTGGTGTCCGAGGACTTCGGCACGAGCATAATCTCCTTCTGGCACTGAAGAAACATCTTGTCTTCTCTATTTGATCTGGAGAGTTATTTAATTAAAATTTTCTATCGAATTCAAAGTTTTCCGGCTAGTAGGTCGATTTTGCTGATTACAAAGGTACTTATATTCCATTTAGTATTTTAATTGAAGCCGGGTAATAAAGATAGCGAATTTGTATTCTTTTAGTCTAAGGGGTCGAAAGGCTGATACTATAAGGATAGCTGGGCTTCTTCATGGGTGGGGAGATTAGGATAATAATACCGGTGTGCAGGTTTGAAATAAATTCAGTCGTTATTCAGTAACTAGGCGTTTGAGATTTAGGGTCAGTAGTTTTTGAAGGAGAAAGATCAAAATATCTGCAGAGAATTTTCTAACTTGCTGGCTAAATTGGTTGAATTAAAAATTATTTTTGTAGAGCTCGATTTTATACAGTAGTCATTTCTTTTGGAATATCAGTAATTGATGATTGCGAAATCTCAGTATGTTTGTTTCTTCAGATGATTATATGACTGCTCTTCTCTCAAATTCTTGTGAAGAGAGGCATGTGTAATTACACCAAGTTGGAAACTCGTACTGAATTTCAATTTTTGAGGTGGAATAATTGATTCTTCTAGAATGGTATGTAAATGATTTTAACGAATTTTCAGAGTAGAAATTGAGTGATACTTAACCGTTTCAGAGAAAATCAAACCTATTACTAACCAAAAAAATCGGGGGCTCCACTAGGGAGCCTGTTGTAATCTCTAATATGATAACATTGTCTTGGCTCTTTCTGACAAATAATAATGATACGGAGGAACAATTCTGAAGCCATTCTCTGAATTTCTGTTGGAAAATATAAGAAATATGCTCTCTCTTCTTCGCTCAAAGCGTGTCTAAAACACTGCTTGTGATAATTTTTTTGTCTAGGCTGAAGAGCTACATGTCATCGATTTATAAAAGAGTAGCACCTCTCATAAAATTTTTATGATTAGATATCTAACTCTAAGTGAATAATTAAGGTAACAGTGGTTGATTATATTGGATCAATAAATTAATTAATCTTGAAACCTGCTGTAAAGCACCACAGACTCCTTAGGAATCCGAATACCCCACCACAGCAGTTTACACTAGAAAGACTATGGCAAAAACTTATAAACTGAAACAACTCGAAGAGATCACAAAGAAAGAGTAACTGTCCTCACTTTTCTCTATCTTTATCCTTGAATTCATCTCGCTTTTTGATATTTCTGCCTCCCGCTTACACCTCACTTTAGCAGCTATCTCGAAACTAACGACACTGGACCCGCATCGACACAGAGCGCAAAGGCAAGAATCACAACTTTCCAATTCCCAGGGGAGAAAACGTTTAATGGTCATGGAACAAATAAACCACCCACTCCGAAAGCGAAGGGTCAGCCCTTGAAGTTAGATTTCAAAGCTGTTTCTAAAGATCCTTCTAAATCGAGCAAGGGACAGTCACCTACTGAAGATCCGAACGGTTACAACGTTCAAAAGGACGAATACAGACATCGTACCCTAGCGAGCATATTGTCTCTCAAAAAGCCTCCTCCGAAAGCATTGACTCCAAAGCATCACTTAATAAAAGAGAAGCATTTAACCTCAGCACACTCAGTCAGAGATAACCGACCAGGCACTCTAAAACCACCACACAATGAAGGGAAAAACCTGCCAGGGAATCTCTCGAAGCTACCTATCCATAGAGATAGTCTCCAAAACCCTGAAAATTTCAATTTCGTTCAACCGCAGCCAGATAAAAGCAATCTAAGCGAACTTAGAATCAGACCGCAATTTCATAAAACCTTTGAACCAGCCAGATTCCTCGGTGCGATTAAAAATAAATTAGGCGTATCTCCTGAAGAGTACCAGCTATCTCAATCCATCGCTTCAACGAGAAAAGATTTCTCAAAAAGTGTGAAGAAAGCTTTCAAGATAGGAGGAAGAGTCCAAACCACTGAATCTGGCCTGCGAAGCAGGTTAAGCTCTCTGGGCGACACAGGAATCGAATTTCCTGATGAACTTGACCAGGAAGTGACTCTGAACTTGCTTGAGATCATGCAGCACGGCAATAATGGCACTCATGAACACATTGCTTCGCCGTTAGAAGAGAATCCAATGCGATCGGTGATCCAGGATTTAAAGCAGCTAAATTTAATGGCGCTAACAGCGAATAATAAACAAGAGTATGCATCAGAGCGATCGCTTCTGCCTTTAAAAACGTCGAAAAAGACTTTCCAAGACGCTGCTACGTTCAATATTAAAAGAATCGCTGTTCCAATGAACGAAAGGGTCAAATTTTCAACTTTTTTGAAAAATCCGTGGGTTGATAATTATCTCGCGACAAGAGATGCAGTTAACCTCGAAGGTGAAGACTTGAGAATATCTTCAAATACAATGAAAAAAGTAACAGCCGAAGAAAGTGCCCTTCGGAAGAGCTTCATAGGTGATATCGAGGAGATCGAACGGAAATTTCTGACTGAAATTAATGGACCAGGCGTCTATAAAAACGTGCTAACTAAAGGAAAAAGCCAGCATAACAACTCTGAGAGAAAGAATCCAAGAGCTCAAATTGAAGGGTCCTTCAGGGATTCAAGTACCCAGTCTAATCTTCTCGGCTCAAGAACACAATCCTTCGCGACGACGCCAATTCCTGGGGAGCAAACAAGCCCTAAAGGAGCGCAATTAAGTGTGATTTCTGAAAAGAAGGAGCGACACTCGCAGATTCAGGCTCCTCAGATCACACATATGATTGCGCGTGCGATAGACTTCTCGAATCAGGATAAAGTGATGGATACTAATATCTACAAAAACTTGCAAACCGAACCTGTAGCGATGAATTTAGAAGAGCATTTAAAGCATATTGAGAGAGTTGCGGAGAGCAAAAGAAACAAACGAAGGAGAATCGCTGAGTTGCTGCTAGAATTTCTAAGGAAAATTGAGAAAATGGGTCTTACCAAAGAACAGGTATAATATCTTTGGCTATTGAGTTCTCAATGCAATTCGACAGGTTATGGTGAGTGAAAAAATTTTCAGTCATTCTTCGTTCGAGAAAAAAGGCTCGTTTGCGCTTTTTAAGGCGGTCAAGAACGAAGATATGAGGATTGTCAAGCAGCTGCTTGAAAAGAATAAATATTTGGTTTACGACTATGATTATGTAAAGAAAAATCTCTATTTCTCTCATAAAGGCTAATCTTCTGAATTTGAATACACATTAGTTGCATCAAACGATTTTACATTGGGCAGCGAAGAAAGGCAATGTGGAACTTGCAAAATTGGCTCTGCAGCTAGGTGCAGAAGTCGACGCTTTGGATATGGTAACGGAGATAGTTTGCTTTCAGTTTGAACTAACCAACGCACTTTTCTAAAGGGTGGAAGGACTCCTCTCTACTTTGCAATCGAGCATAATCATCTCGAAGTCGTCAAGGTATATGCGCGGTTTTTTGCTCTTTATTTCTAACGGTTTTTAATAGGTGCTTTTATATAATCGAGCTGAACCATGGTCGCCACCGAATATGAGTTATAATTCCCTCATAAGGAGCCCAATCGTGTTGTATTATCTGAAAAAGGCCCGACAAGTAATAGCATCTTTTTGTGTCTTTCATCATAGCAATGAATTCGTTTTTCTCTTTAGTTGAGCATTCTTTTGAAATTCAGTATTGCTGTTGAGAGAGTCCTTCTCTGGCAACGAGAAGCAAAAGTTTTCCTCGAACCGCCAAGAAAATCCAGCACTCTGTGGGTTCAAGTATCTTAAGTATGATAATGGAAAAATCTGAACCTTCTCATGTACAAAATTATATATCTACTTTTGTATGAGTAGCTAACAATGATGCCATTAGCATCATCATATCAAAATTTGCTCTTAAACATCATCGACAGTTTAATGAGAAGCTACGCGCTGGACATAGAATTATTGTCTCTGAAAAAGTAATGACTTAGGAGCTTTGATGGTGCCATTCGATCAGTTTTCTTTGGTGAGAAGAGTCTCATAGCAACGTTACTTTCTAGTTAGGATCCTCGGGGCAAAAGAAAACTGGAACGAATCCTATATTATAGTTCTCAAAGAGTCAGATTCGAAGAAAATAATCAAGCTCATCCCGCTACGTATTTATTCTTTTTTAAATTTTATATAGGATATCTATTATGAAATGAAATTGGCTAATACTCTTTCGACTTGGCGCTAACTTATCAAAATTTCTTCGGAATAGCATTTAGATCAATTTTTGCTGCAAGGAGAGTTCTTATAAAACGATAATTACTAAGTTAGTGTGAGAGGAGTTCGGACTACCTGGTCTGCAATATTCTTTATGTATAGATGGCGGCAAAAAAATATTTTTCTGAGGAATTATCCATTATTTAACTGGAATTTAGCCTTTGGCTGGTTCGGTCTTAGCTAACGCTGCAAAAAGGTGGGGTGAATACACCAAAGAGTGCTCCTAATCGTACTTTTATTTTAATTTTGCACATGAATAGCTGAATTTCCTTGAGTCGCGTCTGTAACAAACTAAAATACAGAGTCTCTGCGCCGTAATACTGCATTCGAAAGATAATATCGAATTCTTAACTATTTTGCAGGGATTTCAGCAGATTTGTTCTAATCTTCCAGAATCAAACAATGGTGCATTTTCAGCATTTAAAATTCGTCGTGTGAGTAAAACTCAGTCTCGAGCAGCCACGGAGAAGGCAAAAAATGCAATGGCTCAGAGAGAAGCTATGTTTCTATAGGATTCTAAAACGAGGTTCATCAACTCATTTAATGCGAATTAAAATACTGCGGCCTTATAAGGGCTTACGTGCCAAAAATTTATAAAAAATCCAAATATCTGAAAATTTTTAGAGCTATACAAAATGGGAGACGAAGTTCCAGCAGTTGTTATTGATAACGGTTCCGGTATGTGCAAGGCCGGTGTTGCCGGAGAAGAAGCCCCAAAGGCTGTCTTCCCATCCATTGTCGGTAGACCAAAGAA
>ENA-UOTX01002114-UOTX01002114.1-compost-metagenome-genome-assembly--contig:-NODE-2114-length-10791-cov-37.552828_pt1 | contig 10791 bp, 7 predicted proteins | sample MGYA00238143_ERZ746982 | MGnify/ENA primary metagenome ERZ746982 (study PRJEB28758, sample SAMN06268862) | compost metagenome | isolation source: single cell | place: USA: California, Emeryville, Joint... | reverse complement strand
CACTAAGGAAATTTGGGCTATCAATAGACTCTTTTTCTGAATGAGCTAGGCTTGCAGAGTCATCTTAGCAAAAAATTCTTATTTGTAAATGTTTGAAGTTGTTACATTTTATAATCATTGACACAAAACTTCACTGTGAGACTCACTGACTGGTTTTAATTGCCAAATTGAGCATTAAAATGCTTACTAATAAACTAAATTTTTTGACTACATGTCAAGATCTTCAAAAAAGTCATTTCCTTGAGTTCCGTCAACTAACACCTTTTTCTAATTAGATGGCATTAAAGCTCAATTTATCGAAAAATCATACTTTCTCTTCACTTTGACCCATCTTGGATTTCTTTGGTTTTTGCTGGCTCTGCTCCAGAGTGGGTGAATCGTTATTCCCAGCTGAATCTTCTTTCTGCTTTATTCGCCTTGGTTTCTTTTCACTTGATTGGGTTAATCCATCATCAATAGCAGTTGGATCTGCCTTCGGTTTCGTTCTCTTTGGCTTCGTTTGGCTTTGCTCTAGATTAAGCGAATCATCGCCGATAGCTGCGTCTCCTTCTTTAGGTTTCGTTCGTTTCTTCTTCTTTTTTTCTGTAGATTGGCCTAGCTCAAGTTCACCACCTTCGATCTGTTCGACCCCTTCCGCGAGCATGTTTTCTTTCTTTTTCACTTTCTTCACTCTTTTCTCGCCTGACCCTGGATCCTGATTTCCCTCTTGTTCTACTCCCTCAATCCCTTCCACCGGTTTCTTTGTCGCCTTTTTCTTCTTTTTAACCACTCCGGCGCCAGGAGAATCAAATTCTTTGTTTTCAGCAGCATCAACGTCGTCATTCAAAAAGCTCAGCCCTTCCTTCTTCGCTTCAGGTTTTTTCACCTGACTTATATTCTTACTCTCAGCAAGAGAATAATCTTCTAACCCTTTGACCTTGCTGTTGTCTTCTCCAATGGTTTTAATCTCCGATTCATCACTCTTTTTGCCCCAAATTTGATTGGTTGGGTTCTCGTTCAAGCGAAGTTGAGGTTGTCGATTCTGATTGAGGTTCAACGGCTGCAGCTGCTGCTGATTACTGAGCGTGAGAGGTTGGGTCTGTTGGGCAAATGGGTCGGGATTCAGCATTCTTTTCGGACCTGGTTGTTGTGAGTTCAACGTAAAGGGTTTAGGCTCCTCTTTCTTCTCAGTATTCGCCTCATAATTTAACTTGCTTCCAATTTCTGAGAGATCTTTCTTAGATAAATCCATTCTCGAGGGACCTTCTTGCTTAGAAAAGGGATCCTTCGTTTCAAATGTTAGTGGATTCTGTGTTTTCTTTTCCAATGTTGTGGTTTTATTGTCAAATATATCATCAAATTCCGATTTCGCTTGCATTTTGGAACTGTTTCCAATGTTGTACACAGGCTCTTCACGTTTCTCTGGTGATTGTTGGAAAAGGTCCTTCCGTCCTGCTGCACCAGCGAACATCCCATCTAACCCAGCGGTTCCGATAGGTAAAATTTCGTTCTTTGAATTGCCTTCATTATTTAACTTAAGCGGTTCTTCTTTTGGGGTAATCTTCTCGGGAGTCTTCTCCACGAAATTCTTTCGTCCAACCGCTCCAGCGAATTGTCCACCAATCCCACCGATTCCAATAAGATGATCGTTTTGCGAGCTGCTCTCATTATGTAACTTAAGCGGTTCTTCTTTTGGGGTAATCTTCTCGGGAGTCTTCTCCACGAAATTCTTTCGTCCAACCGCTCCAGCGAATTGTCCACCAATCCCACCGATTCCAATAAGATGATCGTTTTGCGAGCTGCTCTCATTATTTAACTTGATTGATTGCTCTTGCTTATTTTTTACGACCTCATCAGGGAGTCTGTTTGGTTGCCCTTGGTAGTTTAATCTTGAGAAATCATTATTCTGTTGAATGTCAACCTCTGACTTCTTTTCTTGCTTTTTGTTTTCAACTGGTCCCGCTGCTTTGTATTTATCCAAAAGACTTCTCATATTGTCTGATTGCTCATCGAAATCGAATTCAGGCTCTTGGCGCTTGTCTTTGGGCTCTGGGCTCATTCCAAACTTCGTTCCTTCTCCTCCTTTCTTAAAACCGAAAGGTTTCGAAAACGCTGACTTTGTGTCTTCTTTAGACTGCTCTGGCTTGATCTCTTCATTTTTCTCAGGTTGGTGCTTGCTTTTATCCAGGCTGCTTGCTCTTTGTTTCGCTTCTTGGCCTTTTTGAAGCTGCGTTGTCGGCTTCTCGACATCTTTCAGATAAAGATCATAGTAATCCTCTGTATTTTTCCCCTCTTCTTCGGAACTTCGATTTCTTTTTCTTCCAATTGATTTTGTTAAATTTCCGCTTTTCTTAACAAGAGACTTATTATCCTCTCTCTTTGGAGTAAAGAGCGGCAAATCTTTATAAATATCGTCTCTGTCGACTACTCCTTTGACCTTGAGAGACCGCTTCGAGTCGAGCTCAGCCTGCAGCTCTTTTTCGCTCATTGGCTTGTTCCCTTCTGCCAGAGAAGGCTTGTAACTCTCCAGCGGAACTTGGAATTTATCAAACAGCTCCCGGACGCTTTTATCGACATTTGGACTCTCCTTCGCAATTAACTCTCTAATGGCTGAGACCTGAGTATGAATCATTCTCTCTAGTTTTAAAATATGCCCTCGATCTCTCTGAAGCGACTGATTAAGCTCCTCCAAATTAGTATCAAGATATATCTCAGCGTATTTCTCATTTCTATTAAGCAGGATTTTTATCCCTTCTTCTTGCGCCTTGATTTCTTTCACCAAAGCCGTGAATTTCGGCTTCAATGGATTCTTTCCGATATCCACGTTTTGCTGCTCAGCCAGCGACTCTAGATTCATTATTTTCTTATTTAACTCGTCTATTCTCTTTGATTGGTTTGTTTTCTGACGCGCAAAATTATCGACTTCGCCTTGAAGCTTCTCATTCTTTTTATTCAGCGCATTCAGCGCCCGCAACCGTTCGTTGTAAACCTTGACCTCTTCGGGAGTTCCAGTATTGATTTCCACATTGGTAATATTCTTCCCTAGCTGCTGCATTTGCCAATCGAGTTGCTTGTTCTCCTTTCGAATCTGATCGATTTTATGACGAATCTCAGTGATTTTCTCGTCCAAATCGAGCCAGTAATCATGGTTTCTTAGCTGCTCAAGTCGATGCTTTAGCGCGTTATGCTCGTCAACGAGCAAACTGATCGTTTTCTGTTGATTTTGAAGCTCCAGGTCATACGTTCGCAAACGCTCATCGACTGGTTTATCTTCGAAAGTTTGTTTTTTGGGTATTACTCTCGACATGTCTCGCTTTTCGATCATTTTAGTAAGCATCTCGTTCATCTCGCGGAGCTGCTTGCGAAGCTCTTTGTTCTCCTCCTCGACTTCCTGGTTGGGCTGGCTTGCTATATTATTATGCGAAATGCAAAATTTCTTGATTTTCTCATCTAAGGAAAGTCATGGTCATGAGTTTGAATGGGATAGTAAGGATACATTGACTGGGCTTCTCTGTCTGATGAACAAAATTATTTATGTTATTTCTCTTAGGGAACCGAGGCCCTCTTGAAACTGAGGTGTCGGTTAATGGTGTTACGTGTTCGTCAGGATTGTAATTCAATCTTTTCGTTGTGAAAGGCTTAGATAATTTCACCGGTTTGTCTAAACTAATGTCACGAAAAAATGATGTGTTGCCTAAAATACCATCCTCAGCGGTGCTCATTATCCTCAAATCCTCAGTTGAGCGTTTCTGCACTTGGAAAGGCCTGCTGTATTGCTTAGGGTTAGTTAACACAGGGCTCTGCTCTAAAATTCGCAAAGGATTATGATTTCCAACTATGGTTTTCATTTACTGATCTCGCCTTGATCTAACGCAGAAGCTAATTGCGCATCCTTTTTAAAATCCACACTCACAGCTGTCAGAGTTTTCAGATTCGGTTTCTTTGCATAATCTTGATTCGGAGCTAAGGAGGTACGATATTGAGAGTTGATGATGAGGCTCAAAATGCGTGGATTTACTGCTGGAAATTGGGATTTTTTTGAATTCGAAGCTCGGATTGTTATCTTGATTGCTGAGTTGATGCACCTTCTTTGTTGACAATGGAATCTCTTTCAGCTGGTGCGATGAGACTTGTACGAGTTACAGGAATTTACATTCTTATGGTTAAGTCTGCCCGTCGCCGAATTTCCAGGGGTGAACTTGTCATTTTTTTGACTGTGCTGTATGTCATCACTATTTATTGGCAAAAGCAAGTTTAATGTTAGAGATATAAACCACAATATTAGCTGACCCATTGACGTTTTCTTCGATCTCAAAGTCATTTTCGTAATCACCCATGATTTTGTCAGATTTTTTCGATGTTTTAGAAGGAAGGTTTCTTTGATAAATAGAATGTAAAAATTTATTGCGGAGTTATATTTAAAGCGTCCCACTCACAAAATTAGCGCTTTTGACATCAGATATCCAACTCATAAGGTTAGCCGCCTCTCTATTACTCCTCTTAGATTTTATTTCAAACATGAATCACATAGATCACTCACTCATCTTATGAAAGCCATAAAAAGTGCTTGGTTTAAGTGTGATGTAACAATGGGAACTGGGGCGAAGAAAATCAAGTTTCGAATGTTCAAATTTTTTTATTGAAACAGCAAGCAAGGGTCTTCAACGAGTTTTTACCTCTCTTCTGATGTAGTTGAATTCAGGCAGGAAGGGGGTCCTCAATGAAATTTGGTGACTCGAAATAATCGATAATTTTTAACAAGAATCAGTTTAAATATTCAAACAACTATTAATTAAGAAATAAGAAAACAGTCACTTCGCTAAGAATGAGACCAAACGCTTATAACACAAACCAAGCTCAAGAAAACACTCCGCCCACTAACCCCACACAACAACATCACCATCAGCAGCAGCAACAACCTGCTCCTAAACGAGAGTTTCATATCTCTCAAGCCACAAAAGATAGAGCTAACGCATGCAAGGCATACATTGAACGTAACAAACCGTTGCCTCAAAGCATTATAATATGTAATAGGGAAATACTCCAAGCTGAAACAGGAAGAGCAAGAGAAGAAAGACGCTTGGGACATGCTGCAGAAGAAGATGGAGAATATGAATCTCAGCAGCACTGAGCAGGAGTTGATCAAGAGGGACATTCTTCATAAGGAAACTGAACGCTACCGACAAAAGTAGCATTCGTAACTATTGAGCATAATTAACACTATTTCCTTAATAGACGAAAGAAAATCACGTGCAAAGACTTCGAGCCAATTGCGATTATTGGGCGAGGAGCGTTCGGTGAGGTTCGAGTGTGCAGGATCAAAGAAACGGGAGAGGTAGTCGCAATGAAGAAGATGAATAAGTCGGAAATGTTGCATAAAAATCAAGTTGCGCATGTCAGAGCCGAGCGTGATGTGTTGGCCATGTCAGATAATCCATGGATTGTGGACTTGAAATTCTCGTTCCAGGATGATAAATACCTCTATCTTGTTATGGATTACCTCCCGGGAGGCGACTTGATGACGTTGCTGATGAAAAAGGATATTCTCAGTGAAGAAGAAGCGAAATTCTATATTGCTGAGGCGGTATGTCGATATCAATTGATCCAGCGCTAAACTCAATGGTCTTTCTAGATTTTGGCAGTCGACTCAGTTCATAAGCTGAACTATATCCACAGAGATCTGAAGCCTGACAACATTTTGCTCGACGTGAAAGGGCATCTCAAGCTTTCAGACTTCGGGCTCTGCAAGCACATGGATATCCGCCCACGCCGTCTGGAGTTTAAGAAGATGGAGGATTCGACGCAAAAGATAATCGATTGCTCCAATCTGACGAAAAAACCGCAGGCCTACCGAAGAAATAGACAGGTAAAGGATATATTAATGAGAGATAAGAGAGCTTAGCTATTGATAACAATAGTTGGCCTATTCAACTGTGGGAACTCCGGACTATATAGCTCCTGAAGTCTTCACACAGCAGGGATACACTGAGACAGTTGACTGGTGGTCGATTGGAGTGATTCTGTTTGAAATGCTAGTGGGATATCCACCATTCTTCTCCGAGGAGCCTTCAATCACTTGCCAAAAGATTCTAAACTGGCGCAAGACGCTCGTGATTCCTCCTGAAGCGAATTTGAGTCCTGCTGCTGCTGATTTGCTGAAGCGTCTTATCACTGATGCGAGTAAGGAAATTTTATGATTAGTGAGTTTTGAGGCAAGATATCTAGATGAAAGACTCGGCGTTAACGGAGTGGAAGAAATCAAAGTGCATCCATTCTTTGCGGGTGTCGACTGGAAGCGCATCAGAGATAAGAAAGCACCGAACATACCTGAGCTGAAAAGTGATATTGATACCAGCAATTTTGATAAATTCGAGGAGGAGGAGCCTTGGTACGTCGAAGATTCCTCCAAGAAGAGACATCGAAAAGTATTGCTTAATCTTCATTTAATCCGCTTCAACAACTCTCCTTTAGGATGCCAATTTCGTGGGATACACATTTAAGAGGGACATTGAATCCCAAAGGTCTCACTTGGTCACTGCTTTACAAGAGCTCGAATCAAATCGTTTTTCGCAAGTCCGCGCAGTAACTGCCTCTTTCCATTACCTCTGTTCCTAATCTCTTACAGAAACCCCAGCAAACAGCGAATCTAGCTCCTAACAATGCAAATACGAAAGAAAACACTGTTTCGTCACCTACTCCTCATAGCAAGACTCCTAACCTGATGCAGCCGCAAAACTACGCGAGCACTTCATCAAGCAACATCGCGAGCGCTATCTCAAGCATCTCGCAGATGAACAGCACCAATTTCCAATTCGGAAACCCGAATACTCAAGCAACGAGAACGAACTTCAACCCTCACTATGAAACCTCTTATATTGGGTTAGCAACTCAAGGAGCTTTCAACTCAAAAGCCAAAAGCCCAACAAATGCAAGTCATAGAGAGAAACTTGTCCAACAGCCGCCAATAAAGGAATCAAATATTCGCATTAACACGCCAACCAATCAGAATGTGCAAGGATTAACTGGATATCAAAGCGAGGCGTTTTTACGAAAGAAGGAGGTCAATGCTGGTCCTTATCTCGTTGATGTGAACAAACCGAGATATACACCAACTAATGTCGGTGTAAAGCAACCTGGAAAACCCATATGGCCTGCAAATGAGGGTTATTCTTCAGCGAATACAAAAAGCATGAATAAATTGGGCATTAATATAGGTACGAGAAATATTGGAATTAACAAATATTGAATTAATAAGAACAACAAAGTCCGTCACAAATCGATTTGTTTATTTAATACAATGAGCGGCGCAAGGAAGATATGATTTTTTCTGCTTTGAGCATTGTTGCAATTTACTATTAAACAAAAAATTTATATGTCCGTTCGAATTGTGGTTGATCTTCTTTATTTTACATGAGAAATTTTGTACAGCAAATACATTATGATTACTCAAAATTAGAGAATTGAGTGTTTTCTTAGCTTATTGCCTTTGAGAATTCATGACGTTGCCATAAGGAAAATTCTGATCTATAATTCTTGTAGTAATCTGTCCAAAGAATTCTAGAAAATATCTTGTTTTCACTACTTGCGTGCTCCTTTTGCACTCAAATGAAGAGTCCAACTCCTAAATGTACTAGGAAGAGCTTCAGACTATGAAATAATAATAATGCAGCACACTCAAATGAAAGAAGGCTAAATGAAGTCCATACTTTTGTTAATATATTTTTTATTTCGGAGTTTCTTGTGGTAAGATAAACGTCGAGGACACCCCCTTCCAATCAGTCATTGGTGATTTTTCAGGCTTTGACTCTCTATCTAACTACAGAATTCTCTCCCTAACCGAATTCCAAAGACAGTATCTCTCAGTTCTGAGGAGTTCATTTCACATACAAGCTGCATCTGTTGCTAAATTGTGATATCTATATTCTCATATGAATTTCATACACACTTATTCTCATATCTTACCAAAGTGCATAGTTGAAATAGCTCCTTTCATTTAGTTACATCCAACGAGAAGCATACTCAAAGTATTAATAAAAAGAATTTCAAAGATTTTTGAGGAAAAATTTCAGGAATTGGCTCAGATTTGTCTTCTCAATTTGAATGAGCTAGAATGGCCTTTCGCTGGTCATAGGAGGAATAACACTATGGCTTTCAATCTCTTGTTGACGATATTAATACTCCAAGAGAGAGATTTCTCGTGTAAACTGATGTATTCTAACCGCTTAGACTCAGCGACAACCGATTAGTTTTCAGTATCGGAAATATTTCAGTGTTATTTTTCATGAGCTCACTATTAAAACAAGGTAATTTTTCAGTTTAATTCTCAATAATTCACGTTCAGTAGAGAAAGAATTAGAAACTACTCCATTATGCTATGGAAAAGCAGGTTTCTCCTAACTTCAAACAAAATCTTTCAACGACTCTGTATTCAAACACGATATCAATGCAGTATCGGGTAAAATCGGACTATTCCTTGAATCTGATCAGCAAAAAACATTGTTGAAGACATTTTTTAGATTCTGTGGAACTTTCTGATAAAAATCCATAAAAAACATAATTTGGCTTCACGTCAGTAAATATTTTTCAGAGATACACAATTTCTGGAAAAGTCCGGAACAAATGCTCTTGTGACTATCTAATATCTGTACCTATCAGCTCTGCTGTTTGGGTATATTCTCGTAAGTGGAGTGGCTTTCGGCTCCCGTTTCCTCGAAATGTCTACTAGACCATAACTTCTACTGAAAGATACACTCCAAAATACAGTATAACAAGCTATCCACTCTGTATATGCATGAGGATTGGATCCTAATGGTTATGTAAGGATGGTTATTTTATATTTCTGATTGCTAAAGTTTTCAACGAGATTCTAATTTTTCAGCTTATTTTATTTATCCAAGTTTGATTCGTTAAACACCTAGCAAAGTAAGTCCATGCCCCAGCCTTCGAAACCCCGCCTCTTTGAGAAAGATCTACCAAGTTGATCGTTGTTGCAGTTAGCCGCGTTTCCAAACTGCCAGAATCAATCAACATTTCTGGTCCTTGGTTGAAATACCGATAAGACAATCTCTAGACTCTTGTTAATATTAAGTAGCTTTCAACTTGAAGGGTGATTCCACGCTTCTGCAGGGTTATACTCTGGAAGGAAGATCTTTCATGAGTCACTGGTGTTGCTATACGTGATTCTATGTAATTTGCATGAAGCTGAGAAGAAAGATGCCCATAGAAATGGGTTCGAGAGCGATAAACGCCTCTTCTAAACGCCATTTTAATTGCATTATAGTAGGATATGTTCGGTTAGTTCCATCATCTTGATGGCACTTAAAAATAGCGCCTATTCATCTAGAAATTTCTAATAAAGTTACCGTCTCAACGATTGTAGAACACAGACTAATATTTGGAGAAATAACCTAACTTTGTTGGTTAGGAAGTCAGTAATTTCAATTAATTGAGATGAAAATGAGTCGCTAAAGAAATATCGATGCTGAATTAATTGAATTATAGCTCCTAATTTAATAAATTTTCAATTTAGCGATCAAAACTTTGGCTAATTTAAAGGAACGCGACGCCAGATAATAATAAATTAGTTAATATTCTCAATATCCAAAAAAATGGAAAACGATCAACAATTAAACACTCAGCAATTTACCGATAACAACGACACTTCTTTTCATATAAAGAGTGTCAAATTCATGTGTAATTCTTGTAACCGAGCATTTTATATCGCTGTGCCTGAGAACGGCCACGGTACGTGCCCTCGTTGCGATAGAGTCTCAGATACCATCATAAACGATGATAATAAAGACAATCGAGCTGATAATAATGAGGCTCGAGCACCAGAATCAGCGGATAGCCACATTATGGAGCATACCATGGAGCATACTATTGAACATCCTGTTGAAGAACCACCTCAAAATCAGGTCCAACTACCCGCTCCTGATCAACCACACAGTGAAGCTCCGTCGCGGCCACAGATCCGCGTGATACGAATCATGAGAAGGATAATATTTAGACCTGGCGGAGTCATTATAATCGAAACTGTGCTCCCAGCAAATCCTGAGGACGCGGAACAAATACCCAACGCCCAAGGCGAACAGAACCAAGAAAACGTGAATAACGCAGAGAATCAGGCACAAGGACAGCAAGGGCAGGAGGGACATCACCGTCCCTTCAACCCGTTCGAATTCTTACTCCAGTCTCTGCTTGATCCGAGCGGACTTGATAGAATCATCGAAGAGTTTATCAGAAACGATCCGAATATCTATGGACCACCTCCAGCTTCCGAAGAAAATATTAGCAAATTGGAAGAATTCGACTACGATGCTGAGAAATACAAGAATTCTCAGTGTAGCGTGTGTCAGGAAGAGTATACCAAGGAGGATAAATGCCTCGCTCTTCCATGTAAGCATGATTATCATAAAAATTGTATTACTGAATGGCTAAAACTGCACGATTCTTGTCCAATCTGTAGAAAGCCAATTGCTCAAAGTCAACCGAGAGCGGAGAAAGTAAACCAAATGGAAGAAGAAAGGCCTGTGGAACAAGCTAATTAATAGCAGATTGGACACGATCACCTCATTACTTGTATGATTATTTGTCTAAAACTCCAGGTGTATATAAATTAACGGGAGTAATTAATGCCTCTCCGAAAGATTGCCTTGATCAATTTTTCAAGAGGAGAGATAATTTCTACTATGTGCATTTCCAATTGATTACTTAATTCATGATGTGCTTTATTTCTATGTGTTGAAAAACATAATTAACTTACAATTATCTGAAATAACACATACTCTACTTTTCGCCTTATATTTATTG
>ENA-UOTX01002113-UOTX01002113.1-compost-metagenome-genome-assembly--contig:-NODE-2113-length-10796-cov-8.542308_pt1 | contig 10796 bp, 4 predicted proteins | sample MGYA00238143_ERZ746982 | MGnify/ENA primary metagenome ERZ746982 (study PRJEB28758, sample SAMN06268862) | compost metagenome | isolation source: single cell | place: USA: California, Emeryville, Joint... | reverse complement strand
CAGAAATGCGGATCTGGATACAGTGATCATGGTCTCACATGCTACAAGAACCTTTTCAAATGGCACTTCAAGAAGAGCTACATTCCTTCTTCATACACCAATTTCGACTCTAGAGTCACTTGTGAGGCTGGAAAATACAAATCTGGTGCACTCTGCTACAGAGACTGCAAAAAGATCGGTCTCCTCAACTGTGGCATTGGTGCCTGCTCTGCCACCTCACAAGCTTGTGCTACAACCATTGCCACTATGGCTGTTGATGCTTTAATGGCTATTGGTCAAACCGTCCTTCTTGTTGTCTCTTTCGGTTCCAGCTCAGCTGCAACAACTACCGCCAAAACCGGAGTTGAGCAAGGATTCAAGAAACTCGGTAGTTTAGCTCTCAAGGAAGCTATGGCTGCTTTCAAGACAGTCATCGCCAGAGTAGGAAAAAAAGCATTCCTGCAGCAAGTGGCTGAATTCGCCTTCAAAAACATCGCTAAATTCCTCGCGAAAAAGGTCGCAAAGGAAGTTTTAACCAAAGTCTGCGAAGAGGTCGGCAACAAATTGCTCGATAAAGTTGAGAAATCCTCTCAGCCAGTCCTCAACTTCCAGGACTTCGACCTTGGCAAAACCATCAACGGAGCTGTCGATAAACTCGTAGGGCCTTGCAAAGACACTAGCACCTCAAACAAAGCTATTGACTGTGCCAAGAATGTCCTAGACAAAGTTGCGTTCGTTGATCCAACCGGTATCACTGCGTTGGCTGCTTCAGTTATGCAACCAGTTTGCGACGTCTAACTCAATTATATTCGGATCTAATAACTGAGAGTATTCATTACATATTAAGGATAATAAGAGTTTAGAATTTCTTTTGGACACAAACATTGCATATCCCGCTAACCATTGACTCTAACATCAATTCAATTCCGAAGTTCAAATCGTTTCACTCAACAATTAGATTTTCTCAAACGTCTGACCGATGAACAACTATCAGGTCATATTTTTCTAAGAAAGAAATCTATGTAAAAAAGTGGAAGCATCGATAGAATCACTGATAGGTAAGTCGCTTGGAGCGCTCAGGCTCATGGGTCTCACCTCGTTAAAACCGTTATTGATGCAAAAGGATAAATCTCATTATGTTGATAACCGCTATGTTTAACAAATTCTATAATTTAGATAGATAAGCTCTATGAGAGAAATATAACTAAAAATTAAACATAAAAACTTTGGTAGAATTGTATAATTTGAAATTTTGTTAGCTTTGCATTATGTATATATAGATGCATACATAAAATATGTTTTTACAATTAATGTGCTTTCTCGTCTTCTTGGTTTCTGGCCTTCAAGCCTGAGGTTTCCGAGAGAGATATAAAATTAAATGATTTCAGCAGATTTAGGGTCTGTTCATAGCCAAGTCTTCCATTTTGAACTCCTCAAGAGTTGCTGGTTGTCCACCAGTGTTAGGTAAGATAGCTACTTGTTCCTGTATCTGCCAGGTAGTAATAAAGCTGTTATAATCAATCACGAAGAATATATTGTTGTCTTCAATGCTTGCAACATCGACAATCATGCTCTTGTGCAGACCAAACCACGTATCTTCGACAAATCCGTCGGCTTTGTAGATCTGCACAAGTCCTGTCGTATATCCAATAAGTATCTTGTTTGACTTCTTCAAGTATTTCAGAGTTGAGATTGGGCCATTGATTTTCTGGTGGGTGATTATTTTGGGAGTCGCTGGCGTAGCGATCGAAACGATGCAAATATTTGAATCGTACCCTCCAGAGTACAAGAGTCCATTGAAAACGAGCATAGACATTATTGCTCCTTTATGTGCCGGTAATACCGCTTTTCTGTCGAATTGAGGCACTATTCCAATTGTTTCTTTGATCCACTCAAAGAATTGGATGGTACCGTCAACGCAGCCAGCGATGATATCGAGCTTTTCATTGCTTTGTTCGACTTTAATTACTCTTGTTATGCCTGTTGTAGCCATTCCGTAAGCTACGGCAACGATTTGTTTCTTCACTTTGTCTTCGTCCCAGAGTTTGAGATATCCATCCAAGCTCGCTGTAAGGATCTTGTTGTCGAAGAATACCATGCTTGTTATCTCGTTCTGATGACAGTTTGGGATATCGACTTTCGTAGGAAAGCCTTCTGTCACGGGGATAATAAGGAGATGTCCTTTCTTGTCGGCGTCGGTGTAAGCTGCAACAAGAAGTTTCCCTTGGAGTTTCAGGCAGGAGAGATCACCGTCGACCGCAATTTCCACCTTTTTCGCGGAGTCATTCGCATCGAATATCATAATTCGGCGAGTGAAGCAGACCGCAAAGACAGGAAACGCTATTTCGACGAGTGCAAGAGATTTTTCTTGATTGTTCTGTGTGAGTAACTCAGAACCAATCAGATTGAGGTCGCCACTAGGAGAAAATTGATGTAGACGTCTACAGTTCTCTACAGAGCAGGTTCCTTTTCTAAAATTATCACATAAATCCTTCTTAATGATAATTTTCTCTTCCTCAATCTTATTCTTAGCCACAGAAGCTATCGGCTTCTGGGCATTGGCTTTATTATTGTACTCGTTTTGGGGGAACTTATTTTGAATAGGCTTATTAGAAGCATTATTTGGTTTGGTATGCATGTTTTCGTTCCTATTCAAATTACGTATTTTGGACACATCGTGACTTTTCATACAGTTTCTCCCAAACTTACAATAGCCGGTTCTAGCAAAATGCTCACAAATAGTCTGCTTTTGAGTAGAACTATTCATTGATAATGTGTTGTTCTGTTGAAAATTGTTTGTCAAATTAATTTCTTATTATAATAACCTTCAAACTAGCTGCTTAAATAACCGAAGGTAATTGGACAGTCTGATCAAAAATAGCCAGATTCAAGTTGATCAGAATTTGAGCGACCTGATTCGAGTATTCAGATCAAAATGCGACCAAATAAATTATACTACCAACAAAACTCTCGAGTACGAAAGGTCAAGGGTATGATAGATTCCACTGCTTAAGCAACTGATTGTCTTGCGAGGTGGAAAAGACTTGGCAAAGAGCATACATACCAACCTTGCTTATTCTCGAAAATGATAATTCATAAAGCTGAAAATGGCAAACTCCATGGAATAGTGAACGATACTGAGATGAAGTCTCTCCTGGACTGCGACTCTTCGTTGAATTCTGGTCAGAAGTCTTGAGCTAAAGAGTGTTCGAGCCAAAAAAATTCTCATTTTTTAGATTTTGACTTCAGCGACTCAGAAATACCTTTATTTGGTCCATTTGGCTTTCATTCCATAAACAATATTTCCACTATAGCTGTTCCCGTTCATATATCGAAAGAGCTTTCAATGAGAAACGAGCATTTAGCCCTCATTCGCGAAGATCAAGTAAAATTTTTGCCTATGTCTACTTGAATCAACGATACATTCAATCTTTCGGACCCACATTGCTGAAGGATAAGGGTCACACTTCCCTCAACGTGAAAAGACTGCGCATTCTTACAGATTTCCAATGAGAAGTTCTGATTTGTTACTTGACCTGTGAAAAGATTTCTACGGACTGGGATTACTGAGATTAGAAATCTGATCAAATTTCCAAAAATGAAAGCTTTAACTATGTCCAATATTATCAACTCTGATAACAACAAGAGATTAACACTGAGTTCGGACAACTTTGTCACGAACTCTGATAACAACAAGAGATTAAAAGTGAGTTCAGACACCTTTGTCTCGAATCAAGACACTAAACAACATGTCAAAGACTTTTATCCGCTCCGAACACCAAGCAGTTTCCAAACTTGGAGCAATGATGATTATGGTCAAGCTGATGAAGAAATGGACACTTGGGTGAAGATTATGAAGACCAACTTGTTTGGTCTGATAATAGTGAAGAGGGTCCTGCTTGTGATGAATATGGTGAAGTGAAACCTGATTGGGAAAAAGAAGGTGAAGCGGACCCTGCTTGGGATATAGATATCGAAACGGACCCGAGTGAACCTGACCACGATGATTGCGATGAGACAAACGAAGTGAATTTTGAGGTTGCGCTGTCCGTGAAGTTATTGAAGATGGATGATTATTTATAGAAGTAGAAATTTGTAGTTTTGTTGTTACAAAAACAAAACAACAGAAAATATGAATATGTACAACGTGTATATTGAATAAAGTGAATCAAAGATAATTTGTTGTGAATTATTTACTTATATAGAAAATTGCATGAAAAAGAACAAAAAACTTTAGCAACACCTATATTCAACCCAGTATCTTTTTTTCCTTTTTTCTTGAGCATAGGCTTGATCCTATAGACTTTGTAAGAATCTCGACGCGAAAATACAAATGCAAGTAAGTCTCATCAAGAATTAGTCGAGGATTTCTCATACAATGCCAATAAATATTGCTTGATCGCATGCAATATACGAAGAATTCGCGAAGAGTTGGAAAAACAGATGCAATTTGAAGCATGCTCCCTTTGTAAGTCATTTCCTTAGAAATTTTAGAGGAAAATCTCTTTGGACTGATCTAATTGAGAATACTTGCTTTGCTCAGCATAAAGCGCAAGCGCTCACTGAAGATCAAATAGGTGTAACAACAGGAACACACTTTTCTGAAGAAACCAGCAAATATCTGCAGATTTCATCCACCAATCTAAGATCTTCATCTATAATTGCATAATTGCGAGAAATATTTCGGTTTTGTTCAACAATGATGTGCTTTTTGAGACCCTAATTAGTGTTGAAATGTGTCTTGTCTCTTTTTCTCCTATTTCTGGTGCTTGGCATAAGTTACATATTTAATGCTATTTAAGAAATCGTAACCGAAAAGCACTTAAAATGCCCTGCGCTCAGAGCAAATAAGCTAACCTCAATGCGACGGTGACATGTCATGTCGCTTTCTTTTCATCGTCATTGGCTGATAGTGATGAGTATCAGGAAATGTTCTGTTTGAGATTGTTAAAGTATACAGAGACAATTAAACTTGCTCTCTCCAATCTTTTATTTACCGCTATTTGTATTGCTGACATATCACTGACAGCATAAATGACAACGGTTCTCATGTGATGAATAATAACTAGTGGAATGAAATAGAATTCAATTTTCAAGCATTCAATGTGGAAAACGGAGGGCGCTCAAAAAAATTTTGTTTCTTGAGATCCTTTTGCTGTCAAGGACAAATAAATCTTGGTGAGAAAATGGGATAGATTGAAAATTGGAGGTCTTAGTGCTGCCGAAATTATTTTTTTTAATTTTTTGCAAAGAATACTACGTTCATGCTCCAAGTTCAATATCACTGGCCATCCTAGAAGCAATTGAACCTTCTTAACTCCTTATGTGAATGGACTGAAAACTTATCCTGCTAGCCAATGAGAATGCCGAATAATCTGCTAGTAGAGTTCGTGCGAAGCTTTTGATTTTTATTTTTCCAGGTGTTTGCCAATAAAAAAATTTTAACAAAACAAAAAAAACGACTCTGAAATCAAACATAACGTAAACTCGCTGAGCCTAGCAGCATCGGAAATTTTTACCAAACTGACTGTTGCCTCAAAACCAAAACTCGTAAGGTTGCGCTGTCGAGCATCGATGTCATTACTGATCGAAGTTTTGGTTGTCTCCTGCCACTCTTCTCCTATTTCAGACATTCTATTCCTCTTGAGTTTACAAAACCCAACGACTGGTAGTTTCGTGAAGAAAGAATCTTCTTATAGAGATTTATGGCAAAAATGAAAAGTTTGACAAAATTGTGATTCAATTCTGTCAGTTATGTTGCATTTGGAGCTCCTGTAGAGATTTATCGTGCTTCTGAGCAATTTTACACAAAAATTATCTCAAAACAGCTTGCTAGAGGAATAAGGAGCTGGAATACCCAAACGAGAAGCCTCACTGGCAGAATAGACTCATTATTATTAGACGGAGAACTTTTACGAGTATCTATGTTTTTGTGTTTGACTATAAAAGCTTTATTTGGACTGTGTTACATAATTTCACTCAATAAGAAATATGAAAAGGCGAGATTCGTTCGCCAATGCTTACTACAACTATCTTAGTCATTCTTCTATGAATATTGATACATACATAACTAGCAAAAGATCCTACAATTTTTTTTTGAGGAGCATAGTTACATTTTTTTATAATTATCTAAATCAAAGATTTAGTTGATAGCAACCGTTATTTTTTGTGTGAGATTAAATCAAAAACGTAAGGTAGTTTACTCAAGACTAACCAATCAAATAAATAAAAAAACTGACTGTATTAGAGGAGCACTTGAGCCTCGCAATTCAATCATACACCGTTTTTGATTGAGTCATGTTAATCCGACAGAAATTTGTCTGTTTTGGGAAGACGACGGCTATATATAGCCAGAGGAGAATCATATATTATATAATCAAATTTAGCAAAAGCAAAATTTCGCAAATCATCATTAACAGATGACTATAACATTTGTTCGGTCTGGATCAATAACAGCAAAGTTATTGCCCCTCATTCTCTTGGGAATGTTGTATACTCAAGTTTTTTCACTTCGAGTGTCTTCAAAAACACAAGGTTTATCTGCATTGGATACTTCATTAGAAGCGACTTTGGAGTCTGCGTTAGAGGCGACTTTCGGTTCCTCTCTTGACTTGACATTAGAGTCTAGCAGTTCTACTTCTAACATGGCTCTCAACTCGACCCCGATCTCCTTTTTCTCCTGCTCCGGCCCTATTCAAGAGACTGGCTGGTCATACTCTGCGGGATTTAAAACAATCTCTTGTGGAGGTAGCACTTGGGTTGGAGTTTACGCCAAGGGAAACTCAATAACCTCTCCTCAATTCTCAGTTGGCGCCCACAGAGGAATCGTCGTCAGACTCAGTGTGGCTTATGTCGATTCTTGGGACAGCGGCGAATACTTCAAGGTGAAAGCCGATGGCGTTGAAGTTTTTTCTAGAGCAAAAACATATAATGGTGCCACACCTACCCATACTTGCAAAAGCAGTAAATGGAATGACGCTTACGAGACTGTCACTTTCGGATTCAATCACGTTGCAAGTACCTTGACCCTCGTTATTACCTCAAATCTGAACGATGGTATTGACGATGAATCATGGGGTATCTGCAATCTTACAATCAGGACTTCTGAGTATCCCGTGAGTCCAAGTGGTGTGCCTCTCACTCTAGCTGTCTCTGAAGCCAGCTCTACTATCTTTTTCGCTTGTTCCAGTCCTCCTAATGAAATTGGATGGACTTACTCTGCAGGATACACGAAAATTTCCTGCGCGGGCGACACTTACCTCGGACGCTACGCAAAGGGAGCAACGGTCACCTCTCCCTATTTTCTTCTCAGCAACGAACATCAAGGTATCATAGTTTCATTCAAATTGGCTTGGATTGACTCTTGGGACAGTGGCGAATACTTTAAAGTTACTGCTGATGGCTCTGAAGTTTTTTCTAAAGTAAAAACATATAGTCCCGATGTCACGGCTAAACATCATTGCGGGAACAAAGATTGGAAGGAAGCATACGAGACTGTCACTTTCGGGTTCAATCACACTGCAAGCTCTTTAGTTTTTGTCTTTTCCTCAAATCTGAACGATGGTATTGACGACGAGTCATGGGGTATCTGCGATTTTAAATTCACCGTCTCCGAATATCCGGTGATTTTAGATGGAAGTAGCACCGTTAATACTTCAGGAGAACCCCCAGCGCCCTCTTTAGGTTATTCTCTCTCGAGCGTCTTCCCATCCTCACTGAACTTAGGATGTCTTGATATCAGCGCTGTTGCTAATAGCTTAACTTCGGCCGTTTCGACCTTAGCCAATGCTGGCAGTCAAACCAAATCAATTATTGACGGCACAATCACCACAATCGTTAATGGACTACTTAGCAGTGACCTCACCGGCGATATCGCTTCTTCGAGCGTCTGTGTTGGAAATTTCAACGGGTCGTATATCACTGACGAGATAGATGCATGCTCGGCGATGCTCTTGCCAGAAGATGCACATTTCTCTGTGATATCATTCACTCTGCCTATTCCTGGTGGAGTCTGCGCAGCTCAGCCCGGAATTGAAATAGCATCCTTCTGTGTTGCTATGGGCAAGTATAACGACCTTCCGTCTCTCAGCATTCAGGCGAATGCGGGAGCCATCTCTTGCCTCGCCACAGCTGCTGGCTCAGGTATAGGATATGCGATCGGAACCGCCCTTAGCGCTGGACTTGACGAAGTAAGTGTGGGTGTGTCCCTTACCTCTTCATTCCAAGCCAAAACCAAACTTTTCACTGGAAGAAGGGTCGAAGATGTTGAAATCCTCGGAAACTATTATGATTACGTCAGTCTCTCACTCGGTCCGGAGAGTTTTGGCCTTCCCGATGTTTTCGAAATCTCCGGTTCCGCCACGCGTATGGTCAAAGTTGTGGATAACGCAGCGACTTGGATTTCTAAGCTCAACAACGCTCAAAATATTCAAGATGTCGCTACTGGTCTATTTGGAGACATCTCGTTCCTTGCCGTATACGAAGCTGATCTGAAGCTTAAGTTGTCTGGCAAAACTGGTGGTCTGCTTCCTGATTTGGGACCATATAAATTGGGTAAAGGAACGATCTACGCAACCACATTCCTTTCCACTCTGGAATCAGGCCAAGCTCTCAAGCCTGGAGTTTACACCTATGTAACTTCCACCAATCTCCTCCCATTAGTTATATCAGATATTCTATCAAGTATATTGAAAAAAACTGGTGGTGTTCTCAACACCGTCCTCAGGCCATTCGGCTTGAGTATCTCGGATATCATCAGGAAAATAACCCCGGATCCAGATGAAGCGAGTGAAAGAAACGCGTTCGGTTTCATGGTTAACACTGACGAAATTGGGATACTTGTTAAAACCACAGTGTCAGGCATCAGCCCTCTCATTCCCAGTAATAGTAAGATTAGCCTTCAATGTACTTTCAAATACAGTGGCTCCAAGTTCAGCTGCAAATTGGATCTGGGCTCTCTTTCTAAGATCTTCACAGCGGTCATCAGCGGCGCTACTTGGGTCATCAAGCAAGCTGTAGAGCTCTTCGATGAGACAGGGAAAGCGATCGCTTTTGTAGATAAACAACTTTCAGCATTCACTGATGCTGCTCTTGATACTACAGCAGCAAACATCAAAAAGGGCCTCATTGTGGTTGCAGGATATGCTAGTGAGGCAGCAGAATGGGCAGAGAAAACAGAATGCGGTTATCAAATGGTAGAAGACGCTATATTATGTGGTACTGGTACTGTTACCGATAGCGTTCTATGCGGTAGTGATTATATCACCGATGCAGCTAAATGCGGCGCAGACGCAGTTAGCGACGCTGCCAGGTGCGCTGCGGGTTATGTGACGAATGGCGTCAATTGTGGCGTCGCCGCGATAACTGACGCAACGAAATGTGGATTTGATACAGTTGCTGATGGAGCTAAGTGTGGATTTGATATGGTTAAATCATGTGTCAAGAATATTTTCAAGGGAAAATTCAAATGCGATCTCAAGAAAAAAGCGAAAAAATGCAAAATCCCAAAATCGTGCAATATCGAGGTTAGCTGTGAACCACCACCAACTTGCTCGATCGCAAAATCATGTGACTGGCCCAAGACGTGTACTATCCCTCTTAAGTGTCCTATTTCCAAGTGCTAGAGCACACTGTGTTTAATTGATTGTGAGACGAGGTTATTTTCATTTGTAATTCTAGGCCTTTCCTTACAGAATTCACCTGGAATGTGAAAAAATGTATGTAATTGCATCATTGTTGTGCTTTTCGCTAAGTTTCATTGAAATTACCAGAACTCCTTCTTTCGCCACCTTTTTATTTGCAGACAGTTCTTCTACTGCGAAGGGATAACATGTTTGCTATCATCTCGAATTTTTTCCAAATCTGCAAAAGTGAAATAAACTGCTATCAAGAAGATAATTTTCCTCATTTTATAACTCCTTATTTTATGAGAAGTTTTCTCATTCCTGTACTTTTTTTGTATAACTAGCTATCTCACAAATGGAGGAAACTTTTTCCACTGTTAGAAAGACGAGAACAAGAATCAAAATAGTTTTCTCATCCAAAGAGGACCTTAAATCCCATTGATACCTCAGAAAAGTCTATTAAGGAACTTGGACTGAGGTAAGATCATCTCGACAGAGAGAAATTTACTACCTGATAAAATTATTCAGATCAGAAATGAAATGATCAGAAAGCCTTGTGTTAGTTAGGCTACTATAAGTTTTGTTCCTACTGTATTCTAAAATCTAGAGCTCAGACCTATTTAACGCGAGTTGAGGTCCTAATCACCAGATAATAATAACAACTTAATTACTGACAATTCAACAAAACACTTTCAAAATGAACCAAAACACCTCTATTGGCATTCAGACAATCTCAAAGACTGAATCAGTTGAAACACTACAGGACGAGCCAGAATTGTTTAGAAAATAATTCATTATTTTTTCTAAAATCACGATGATTGGAGTAGAGGTAAGTAAGTAAGTTTTATATCTCTCTTGCGGCTCTTATATTTCGAAATCGTCTTAGTTAGATTGTGAGATGCGGTTTATCTTTCAAGTTTTCACAAGTTCTTTTTGTTTTTTCTTCTCATTAAAAAATTCAAACTCGATTCTCTTGTTCAGAATTAAACAAGGATGCACCCAACATGTGCTGAGCACGGTATCATTGATCCAACGGGTATTACTTCATTGGGGGCTTCTGTCCTGCAACCTGCGATGTCTAACGCAAACCTAACGATTGAGATTAATAAATTATTCATTACAATACTTCTATATGCTGAGAATATCAATCATATTGGGGATTTTCGTTAACTCATAATTCATAATCCTCTTAAA
>ENA-UOTX01002111-UOTX01002111.1-compost-metagenome-genome-assembly--contig:-NODE-2111-length-10811-cov-7.174026_pt1 | contig 10811 bp, 7 predicted proteins | sample MGYA00238143_ERZ746982 | MGnify/ENA primary metagenome ERZ746982 (study PRJEB28758, sample SAMN06268862) | compost metagenome | isolation source: single cell | place: USA: California, Emeryville, Joint... | reverse complement strand
GATCTCCCGTGTGTTTTGAGAGCGACGCATCGAGAGTGAGTGGCTGAGAGACTGGCACGCTTCGATCGCCGCCGTCGATGAATGCTATAAGTTGCTGAGCTCGATCGCAGCTGGCGATCCGCGGGATTGGAACTGCGTCAGGGTCGGTGCAATTTACGCTGCATGTCGTACCGTCGTTGATATAGCCTGGAAGGCAAACGGAGCACGCAGAATTCGTTGAATCATAAAGAAGACAGCTATCCGAGCTCATTGGTCCGCAATAGCCAAACAAATCACCCTAGTTTTCGAAGCCAAATAGTGAATTGGAGGTGATGAGTAGTTACCGTTATGTTGGGATTGCATGCAATACAAATTGGCTGGGCCTGTTCTTTTACTGCTACTGATGGTGATGGGCAATACTGATAGCAACTTCCATTGTAGACGGCCAATGGCGAATTACATCTTAGGCATGACGCGTTCGAATCACTCATTCCTACCGCCTTAGAGCAATTCGCGACTATAAAAGGTTATTTCGTCAGCGAAAAAAAGATTCCACAAACTATTACGTAAATCCGCGTTGTAATTAAAATAACCCGAGTATAGAGTCCAACCTCTGATTGATCCTGTGAAGAAATCCGTAGGTCCAGTAGGAGAAGCGCAAAAGGTGATTGATCCAACGGATAAGCTCAGGGTAGTGTCAGTTGACCACCCAAGATCATAATAATTCGTTGAATTGATTTCTAATATCGTTCGTGCCCTGGGCAAACCCAAATTCATCGGTGTACCTACCGCAATTTCGTTCCAAGCTCCTATATTATTGAATCTAGCAACCAGAAAAAACAATAAACATACCGAGGCTAATACTATTTGGCGGACTCTGAACGCTTATTGATGTCGAACCAAACCTCGTTATAGTCAAACTACTTGAGATCGCGTCGAAGGTTATAGTGAATGTATCAGTCCCTCCAGACTAAGCAAAAATGGTTACAATTGCACAAGATATTCTATTTACTGATCGTCCAGAAAGGATGGTCCCCGAGGTTGTTGGCTTGATCCAAAAATGCATCATGAATCCTGGAAGCCAAGTGAACCCGTTGGTTGGAATTGACATAAGACTGGTTCCTGAACAGGCAAGGTCTCCATACTGTAGCGAAAAGGTTACAATTTCAGAAAATTTCTGTTTTTACCGGCTGTCGCACCATGTCCGTAGCATCTGTGCCTGAAGTTTCACCTAATTACAAACAGTATCTCACGCTTCTGACCTTTAATATCATAACATACCGTTTGTTCCCAATACATAGCCAGTAAGACTCTTCTTATCAATAACATATACCTCTTGCGTTGATGTTTCCTCGAGAAAAGTTCCAAAATTAATGCTCAAAATCCTCTCTAAATCTCTTCAAAACTCGCACAACTAATTCGTAAATACCTGGGTCTCCAAATGCCAGAAACTCCCTTATCACCTGATCATCGCTGGTTGAGAATGCTGGGAAAAACATCACATGTCCCACAGTACAATTGCAGTATTCATTGGATGCATCACCGCCCACATATAGATAAGCTGTCTTAGGCACAGTAACACTGTTCGATACGCTCCATGAAGCTGTGTAGGAGTTATTTGTAACTGTAGATCCAGTCCAGCTATAAGAAAAAGTCGAAAAAGTGATAGTGCCAGTCGGACTGTAAGAACACACGAAAAAGGTCCAAGTTCCAAGATTATAATAAGTATAATCAGCCTAGCAATCTATTAGCAATGGCCAAGCTTAAAAGTATATATACAAAGGTCGAAGGAATTTCGCCTGTTGTGGGATTTGCTGGAGATTGCGCTGTATTAAAGTAAAAACTAAACGCGTTTGTGATGCTAGCATCATGTGCGATTAAAGGAAGTCTCGCGGTGGGCCCCACGTCGCTTCTAGTTGGAAAGAGAATGGGAAATTAAGCTATGGCATTTGAATTGAGTTTTTACGCTCCAGAAGTGGTGACTCGCAAAAGCGTGTGAAGTCCACCAGTGAGTTCGATGTGTCTTTTGGCCCAGATACAGACTGTGAAGTTGGAGGTTCCGCTGAAGCTGTAATCGTAGTTGAATAAGTAGAAGCTGTCGTGATTTTTGACATCCATGTAGGATTTTTCGGTACTACCGTCAATGAGTTTATACACTTTAAGAGCGCCTAATATAAGGTGAGTAGATTGAGCGAGAAGAAGCGGTTTAACCTGCAAAGACGCTTAGAGTAGCCAAGTAAACTGCGAATGTGCTCACTCTCATATAATGGGAGTTTAGAATTAAAGAGTATAAAATTTAACTTAAGACTCCTGAAGTAAAGTATAAAGATTAGGTGATTTCGAGTGTTCTGATGTCGAGTTTGTTCCTGAATCGTTAAGAACAGAGTGATGAGTTTTGAATCATGAGATAAAGAAGATGGATTGTTTTTCTCCATAAGCTTAGCTGCTCATTCCAACTTCTCATTCAGCGAGCAAGCGATAGCAACGAAGTCCTTGTTATGATATCGTGATAAAACTAATTTTTCTCAAAGTACGAAAATAGAAGCAATCTCATTTTATTTGGAACTACCGTCTCTTGGGAGAGTTTAAATCTAAGTTTAGATCTCTGAAAGTGGCTTAGATCTCTGAAAGTGGCTTAGATCTTTGAAAGTGGCTTATAACTCGTTTCTCTAACATTCTAATCAGTACCCAAAGATTCGTTGTATCTTTGGTAGCAGTATTCTGAGCTCCTTAGAGAGTGAATTCTTACAAAAGCCCTCGAGAGAAATAAAGAGCATGTACAAAACCGAACAATTAAGTTATGAGATAATCCACAATACTAATGAAGGGAGATTTCTAGAGAACATAAGGGAGTTTCAGAATTGAACTTCTCTCCATTCAAAATGAAGCTCTTATTCTATCTGATATCTATCTCTCTTTTTTTTCTCTCTCTTTCCCAATAATTATGAACTATTTTCAAACCACTGTTGCAACTACATAAGCGACCGCTTGTATTTTCTATTTTATAATAATGAGCATTCCATCCCTCTATTACTTATTCAAAATTGGAAATTTCCGGATATCTATTGAAGTCATATAAATATCAATCTGAAAAGATCAAATGATCAAAGGCTAAAGATATTTGGTTTGAATAATAAAATAAGCTCCTCCAAACTTTCTGCTTCTTAAGCAGTAGTCGTCGTAGTGGCGATTGTCTTGGGATTAGTCATCTCAGCAATGCCTTGAATCGTTGCTATAGCTCCGATAATAACTCCAAACACCATCGAAACCCAGTTCGCAATCATCTTGCCCCTTTTGCTTGGATCGTTTCTAAACTGCACATAGTACAACACTACTGAAATCACGAAACTTAAAACAAGAAGCTCGTATCCGACACAACACTTAGGAACTAATTGCAACTAAGAATCACAATTCCGATCGCACAGGTAATAATAAACAATGGCAGTCTAATAAATCGTCTTTTTAGTTTTGACTATTTCCCACTTTTTTATCTATCTAAATATTTGATAGTTTTCAATGATCCTATCAGAATTCGACAATCAAAAAGTGAATGTTATTTTATTTGAGGCTGAAATTCAAAGAGGAACTTCTGTAAATAAGCTCTTACTAACAAGAAACAGAAAAGTAAACAATAGAGAGATTTTCTAATGTAGAAATTTTTCTCATTGAGAATCTTAGCCTGCATATGTAGAGGTCGTGGTGGTACCACCGGCCGTTGTCGACGTTGTAGGATTCACCATTTCCATCACGCTCTGGACTGTTGCGATAGCTCCCAGAACAATACCGATCCCCAATACAAACCAGTTCATGAGGCGCTTGAATCGCCTGTCTGGGTCGTTTTTGAATTGGATATAATAAAGGATGACTGGAATCACACACGTCATGATTGTAAAGTTTATGCCTGATAAAAAGCTCAAAAATGAGTTGAAACTTGGGATAATCATAGCAGTCCCGCAGATGAGAGTAGCCAAAGGAAGCCGAATGAGTTGTCTTTTCCATTTCGATTTAGTACCTTTTTTGTTTTCATCTTGAATGAAGCTTCTAAAGATTTGATAGTTCTCAATGATTCTCGTGATTGAGAACAGTCCAGTGGGAATTCCGAGGATAATCGCGACGAGATATCCGAATTCGATAATGATGAAAAATGTATTGCGTTGGTTGAGATTCAGAAAAATAATCGATTCTGTCGCGTCTCCGTAAGCAAGAACAGACACGGTGCCAAAAATAATGTAAATGACCGCCGACAGAACGAATCCCCAATTGAGCATCTTCATCAGCTCCGAACTTTCTTTAACGGAAGATCGAATTTCAAAAAACACTCCGACTCCTTCATAAGAGAACAGGATCGTCGTGAAGGCGCATGGGAGCGCAGAATAATCGAATTTCGTCAGGGCGGCTTCTAACCCTCCACTTGCAACTCCATTTGTCTCGATGAGAGAAATAGAGGCGACTATGAAGGTAATCACAAACATTATTTGAAAGATTAGCGCAATTGTGTTGGGGTACGCCAAATAATGTATATCAGTGATGGTCATCACAGGCAACACAAGGACAAGAATCAACACAAATTGCAGCCACGTTCGATCGCAGAAAACCCAGCCGAGAACGCAAGAAGACTGGCTAATGTATTTCGATATAAAAACTATGTCAGAGATACACGCTCCGACGCACATGATATGCAAATTGAATTCTGCAAAGTGCCGGAACTTTAAATTTCTTGATACTCTTTCACAAAGTCTTCCGACGTCCACTTTTTGCAAATTCACCGAACTAGCAACAGAATCAAGGAGTCTCAACGAGTATAGGTTCAAATATCCAACGGTGATGATAAGGATCCAAGCAGGGACGATACCGACTCTAGCAGCAACGTACGGAAGCGCGAGGATACCGAGAGCGATAACATACTTGACTAACGTCATTGCTCCAATGGAAGCCGAGGATTCCATTTTTTGGCTCGATTTCATTGAATAAAGCGATGATTGTAAGTGCGGATCGTCCGGATCACCTTCGTCATCTATAGGAGTTTCCTCGAGAATATCGGCTAGGAGACGAGTGTCTTCTGCGAGTTGATCTGGAGTTTCTTTCGCTTGTTCTTCAGACAACATATTGTTTGCTATTTCAAACGATTATAGTCATAAAGTTCTAAGTCGGAGTATGAGTAACTAGCCGAAAAGCGTTGTTTTCCAAGCGGTTTTGCATTAGCTTGGATTCGTTTTCAAAAAAATAACGCAGAGATAAAAACTGGTTGTTTAATAATTGAAGAACTTTGATTTGCAGTTTATTTGCGAATTAAGAGGAGGAAATCAAAAATAACAATCAATAATTGCTAATGTGCTGAAAAATGAATGTCTTATTGCACCAAATTCAAGTTTTCTTTGAGTTCCTAGGAAGGCATCGTTAGATAGCTTTCAAATGATTAATTTTTGTTGAATACATGTCCAAACAACAATTTCAATCTTCAATTCCGAAGCAACCGACGGTTTTGAAATAACTATCTTTCGAACAAGAAGTGCGAATGTGAATATAACGCAGGTAATAGTGAACCCAATTCAATTATCCTTCGATATGGAGAGATATCTAAAATGGTGATATATAAATGTTCAAAATCAAGTATTTTTATGAGTAGAGAAGCTATTACTTAACAACACAAAATAAGAGTGAATTAACCGAAGAAATTTGGATTCTGTGAACTAAATAACTATCAAATGTGACAAATGCTATCTTCTAAGTTTAATGTGAGATACTGCGCTTAAGCTTTTTTGTGAAAACTCCGAAGGTGACGTTCGTAGATCTTTTATTTAATCGAAATGGATTAATCTTGAGCTCTACAGCCATTTTATTCAGCTTTATTTATCAAGACAGAAAAAAGGATTTTGTAAATTTACGCGAAACTCATAATAAATTAACCTTAGAAGAAAACAGCGTCAATCGAGTTTCCGAAAGCTTCATACAAAATTCATGAAGAAACGTTCAAGTTAGTTCATCTAGGCGGCTGCTGCTGTTGTTGCTGTCGTCGTGGTGCTTGAACCGTTTACCATTTCCATTATACTCTGTACTGTTGCGATAACACCCGCAACGATTGCAATAGCCAATAGGACCCAATTCATAAAGCGCTTAAACCGCTTTGTTGGGTCGTCTTGGAAATGTATGTAGTAGAGTATCACCGGAATCGCGAAGGCAGTGATCGTAAAAGTGATACCGGAAATAATGTTCAAGAACGAACTGAAACTTGGAATCACCATTGCTATACTAACAATGATGAGAAGCAATGGGATTCGAATGAGCTGTCTTTTCAGTTTTGATTTTTTATTTGTATTTTCAACTTGAATAAAACTCCTGAAAATCTTGTAGTTCTCAATGATACGCGTGATCGCGAATAATTGCGTTGGAATCCCAAGGATAATTGAGATAAGGTATCCAAGTTCGAAAACAAGATAAAACTCATTGTGTTGATCGAGATTCAAGAAAATAATCGAATTCGTCGCGTCTCCGTAGGCAAGGACCGCCGTCGAGGTGACAACCATGTAGCCGAGCGCTGCAAACGCGAATCCCCAATTAAGCACCTTATTGAGCTTATCGCCAACGGATCCTCGAACCTCCATGAAAACTCCAACGCCTTCATAAGCGAAAAGTATCGTCGTAAACGCGACTGGAAGTCCAGAAAATTCGAACTTCGTCAAAGCAGCCTCTAGTCCGCCACTGGCTACTCCATTCGACTGAATCAGATTGATCGAAGTGACCAACAATATTATAATGAATCCAAGTTGGACCATCAACGCGATCATATTAGGAATCGCCAAATAATGGAGATCCGTGATCGTCATCACGGGCATAATAAGAGCGAATATCAGCACGAGTTGCATCAGCTTTCGATCACAGAAAATCGTCCAATCGAGAATACATGAAACCTCACCGAGATACTCTGCGATAAAGACGACCTCGATGATAACTCCGCCCATACACATGATGTGTAAATTTATTTCTGCGAAATATTGAAACCCCGTTTTTCTTGATACTAGGTAACACATCCTTCCTAAGTCGACTTTCTTCAAGTTTAAGTCTGTGGCAACTGCGTCAAGAAGTTTCAATGCGTAAAGGTTCAAGTATCCGACAAAAAGGATGAGGATCAAAGCAGGAAAGAGACCGACTCTCGCGGAGACGTAAGGAATCGCGAGGATACCGAGCGCGATGACATATTTCAGCAGAGTCGTGACTCCAGCTGAGGCTGGAGATTCCTTCTTTTCGCTTGATTTCATTGAGTAAATGGAAGATTTAACTGGAAATTCAGAACCCGCTTCATTATCTTGATCTTCAGGAGGAGAGAGAAGGGGTTGATTTTCGTTGTCCGCTTGACTAGGTGTTTTATGCAGTGCGTCTTCAGCCATGATATGTAAAAATCTCGGATTATTTCACAAAATTGACTTAATAAAGTCATTAAGGCTACTGAAATATGGTACCGTTATTTTTCAAAGCTGTTTTGGATTAATTAACTCGTTATAATTTAGCGCATTTTCCTATAATCCGTCTTATCATCAAATGCTGGCTAATTTCAAGATAAATTTATCTCAAGTCTCTGAATTAAGAAATTACTTACTTTAGGATGTGTGCATTTGAGAAATCGTTCGTGAGAGTAGAGTACATTGGAATATGAGCCATCTTGAAAGGTAGGAGTGAGTCTAAATTATTTAAAACTTCTCCGTTTAAAAAATTTAAGTGAGTCAGAGAGTAAACCTCTATTCAGAGGCCATAGAATAACTAAGAAAAATTTGTTGGCTTGGCCACTCTATACCTAACTGTTAGTTCCAAGAGAAATCAAAAGGAAACACTAAGGCTGGTGTGAATCTTTTTGATGAAAGAATTCTGTTGATTATTAATTGTTTTGTTGTCCTAAGGTTAAGAAATACTCACTAGTAATTGACCCTGACTATCATTTTATTACTTTGATTAAATTCAATATGTATTCGAGGAAGAGCAAGCTTTGTACTCAAAAATTTAAAATACAGTGATATAGTTCTCTAGAAACTTGCGCCAAGCTCTATGATGATCAACTGACCAGCGATGCAGCAATTTTCGCTGACTCTCAATCACTCTCTTCGAAAAAAACTGATTATTCAATTTAATATGAAAAAATGTTGCAGGCTACTAACTAATGGTACTAGAGACATAAGCAGATCGTACTTTGGAATGTTTGGAATGGTAAAACTACTTAATTTAAAGAGATGTAATTTTAATGCTGCTCTCGTGGTAATTTATTTGATTAAACTCTGATTTGGAAATGTGAAGTTTATAAATTTTTTATGTGAGTTAAGTTATGGCTTTAAAAAATTTACGTGCGGTAGACTGGCGCTCAAATCCTTTTATTTTCATACTCTGCAAAATTATCAAAAATAAATTGTTAGAGCATGTTTAGTGAGTTTTTTAAATCATTATTTTGCTCCGAAACCCGCAAAGGTTCGCCAGAGGAGCACCGAGACCCAATATCCGAAGAACCTTCGAGTGAGGTAAGCTCAAATCTGAAAGCTTCGTTCTAATTTGTAAAGGGAAAATTTTTAGTCCTTGATCTTGATGAGACCCTGATTTATGCAGACAGTACTCGATTTGATTCAACGGCACGCAGAATAAGTGTAAATAACTTTTTCTTCTTCTCCTCCTCATTAAATAGCCTCTTAAAAAGTTTTTCGAATCAGGGCAGAAGGTGTTCTGTTATGCTGTACAACGACCATATCTTTTTGAATTTTTAGAGGAAATGTCCAAGCTCTACTCAATTGTGCTTTTCACATCCAGTTCAAAAGAAGTAAGTCCATTATGAATCAATAACTTTATCTATTTATCTATCTATCTTAAAATGGTTATTTTAGTATGCTGAAGCCATGTTGAAGGCATTTGGAATTGATAAATACATTAAGAAGTTGTTTCATAGAGAAGATTGCTCAGATACCTGGTTAGGAGTCACAAAGGATTTAACTATTCTTAAAGTTCCTCTGAAAGATGTCATATTGGTTGATGTAACTTACTTATTTTATGAATTTGTATCACTTTTTATCTGGCTCTTGCAGGATAATTTATCAAACTCTCATTACCAGCCTCAAAATATTCTTCTGATTCAGCCTTTTGACGGTCGAAAGAATGATAAGGTCCTTCTTGATTTGATTCCGTTCTTAAAAGATCAGTATTCACTGTCCGACCTGAGGAATGTGGATCAGCGATACTTTTCTTATTTGAGAATGTTGAGAGCAAAGGAGTTGCAGGAGACTCAACAAAAAGAGGAAAGTGTGAAAAAAGAAATTAGCAACGAAGGGATTGCAAGTGAAGGAAAAGACTCCCCTCTTAATAGCGCATTAACAAAGGAGACTGATACGGTTGGCGAGAAAAATTCAGATGATACGCCGGACTCATTTATTGTCAGGAAATTGAAAAGTCTTAACATTAGTGTCAAACCTTGAGGATAGACTGTTGCTGATATTAATGAAGAAATGTTGCTCAACGGGCAGTTTCTATATTCGAAACCTTTCATTTTGTAAAATTAATCAGCATAACTATTTCTAACTGGATTGTGATGACATTATGGGGTTTTCTCATATCCAAACCTTATCCAACTCTTTCATTTTTTAATATCTCACGGATTTTTTTGGAAAAAGATCTGATGTTAGTTCTCATTCTAAATTCGTTTTTCTCAATGATAAATCAAGCTTCAATGTCTTCAAGTTCAGGTTAGGACCGCCAGTAACTGCAATAAATCACCCTAAGTTAATTATTCACTCAAATCTTGTTTCTTTGTGTTTGACAGCAATACCATCCAAGAGTCTGAAACTATTCATCGACTTATACTCAAATTAATTCCAGAAGAGAAAGTTAATTAAGCTGAGAATTATTAGAAGAATCTCATTTGAAATTTAATTTAGTTAATTGATTCACAGAGTGAAGCCAAAGCTTCGTTGATAGAACAATTTGAAACTCCTGCTGATTTTGCCCTTGAGTTCGAAAAAAACGCATTATTTTCTAAGCTAGGTATGACTGATTCTAAATTCAACTCGTTTTGGGAAATTTAATGCCAAAGTCATCGTAAAGTTAACCTAGACTAATTATTCATTCAAGAATTTAGCTAGCTGAGAACTGTAAGCATTTAACGAAGATACTCAAGACAAAGAAGACTGGAACCCAGATTAATATCCGAAATACAACATAATTTAGATTTAGCTCCATAATAGGGGCTTTTCTTCGACTTCAAGGTCAGGAGTCATCACAACATCCAGTACCATAGCCTTGTTTACGGCTTTGCTTTTTTTTGTTCTCAAATTCGCGAGGATTTGGAAGAGAAACATGCTCGATACTCGAAAAATTAACAATATGAGTTCTATAAAGTTGCGACTTGAGTATGATCTGCACACCAGCAATGCTACAATTTCCAATGACTTTCAACTTCCCCGAAATAAAAATCAGCTTATTCAATCCATTTGAAGAAATGAAGCGGTTCAATTTGAAATAACAGAGTATTACGTTTTTTAGAATGAATAAGCAAATGATAGAAACATGCAATGCACGAATCACCGTCTTCTATCCTCCTCAAACAGGGAAATTTTTTTTAGGTCGGGTACTTAAGCTTCAAAATCAAATGCTAATTTGGAAATGAAGTATTTTGATAATGTTTTTATTTAGCGTGGGATAAGCCTTAAAAATTTACATGTGATAAAGTGAACTTTCACTGTCGTTTTAATTTCAGATTCAGAAATCTAACAAAATAAAATATTAAAGTATGTTGAGTGAGTTTTTCAAATCAATATTGTGCTCCGAAAACCGTAAAAGTACGCTAGAAGAGGGATATCAGTGCCCAA
>ENA-UOTX01002110-UOTX01002110.1-compost-metagenome-genome-assembly--contig:-NODE-2110-length-10813-cov-30.782414_pt1 | contig 10813 bp, 7 predicted proteins | sample MGYA00238143_ERZ746982 | MGnify/ENA primary metagenome ERZ746982 (study PRJEB28758, sample SAMN06268862) | compost metagenome | isolation source: single cell | place: USA: California, Emeryville, Joint... | reverse complement strand
GATTCCAGGTTGTTGCTGTTGGAATTCCCCTATCCAATTATAATGTGCCTCTCAAATCAGCTATAATCTGCTAATCTAATGATTAGCTTGAACCATATAACGTCCTCCATCTATGTGAATCTATGGATCTTCTTTCATTCTCGAGCATATCCTAGCCAGTAAAGTTGATGAAGAGGATATTTTCATAATGAATCGAGTCTTATAATGTGAGTAATCTTTGTTTTGAGCCTCCTAGTAGTGAGAAAATAACAACAAATTTGGTGCATAAATTTTGCTCTTCATCAATCCTTTCACGCGAGTTAATTGAACAAAAACTGAAAATAGCCTTGCCTTGATTTTAGCAAACTCCTTTCGATTGACTTACTTCAATTCTGAGTAGTTACATCACATTGCCTTCATGAAAAAAAAAGCCTGGTTCAATTCAAGCCAATGCAAAATGGCACTTTCCTAAAGCTTCGGTTTTGATGGGGGATACTATTGAAAGAGAGCATGAAAAATTTATTAACGTTGAAAGAAACTGCAATTCTTCCCTTATAGATCTCAATGTCCACCAGAACGTTTGTTTGACTGTCATTTAAGAGCCTTATTTGAGCTTTGAAAGGTACAAATCTCTCAATATTCATCAAATTTTTTTCCTTCTTCCAGATTCAATATTTTTCACAATGATTGAAGACATTAAAAACCTTTTCTCTTTGATTATTCACATAGTTAGTTACTTTATTGTATCTGGAGTCTACCTCCCTACAATAGCTTCATTCATATCTCTCATTTCACAAATATCGATTGTAAAAAGATTCTGGACTCATAATAAAATTATACTCTCACTCAATCGCTTTTCAACCTTAATTCGAAAAGATTCAAATTTTATTTTTTTATTTAACATACAAAAACCAGTGAACGTTCCCTGCTCAATAACTCCTCTTCCGCTGGTTAAAAAGTAAGTTAGGGCATTCTCCTGTCTTCTTGAGGATCAATACGAACTTAGTTGCTAAGGCGATTGACCATTTCTTTCACGATCTGAGTAATTATTTTGGATGAAATGTAGTGTTCATTTTGTAAAAGGACCATTCTTGCTCCAGAGACATAATTTTCTCTATAAATCGACGAGAATTGAGTTTCTCTTCAGGGTAGAGTAGGAAATGTTGAGGCAGCAGTGGATTAGTATTCGTGAACCTGAAATAGCAAATATTATTTTAGCCAATCGTTCGTTTAGTTTCTGGAATTCGCGAAATTAATGAACTTAGTGCTCTCTCTTAGTCTGATTTCTTGCTGAAATAAAGTATTCTCCCTTCTTTGCCGACTACCATCACTTATTGACATACATTAGCAGAAATACTGTTTTGATTGGCATATTCTGCACCCTATCTGATCCTAATACTTTGCAGAGCCCAAGCTTGGGTAGTAAATGATGTGAAAATATAGGTTGATCCAAAAAAATGTGAATAACGCAACTGAATGCCAGTTTTACATTATTCTTTTTATCTTAGACCACCCATATAATCGCATTTTTGCTAGATCAAATTATTTGCGGGGACACTTGCAGCATCAGGTTGAAGGGGGAGTTATTCTGCATCTGGAAACATATTTTTCTCGTTGTTTTATCGTCTCAAAGCATCAAATTTGAAATTTGTTTACAGATAATCATCAATCAAAATTAAAGTTGCAAGCGAAAAAGCAAAATGAAGCGAATTATAGTTCCATTATAGCGTGGGGTATTGATATGTTCACGATTTTCTCCGGTGCAGAAGTCTGAAGTATGTCTGCTTTGAGGATTGTTCTCTCAAGAATTGAATTGTTTTATTATCTCAAAGATTAAATTCCTTAAATAATCGGCAGGTCCTAATTAAAATTATATTAGCCATCCCATTATCTGAAATTCCAATTAGCGAATTTACTTAACTGTCTTTCAAATTTGCAAATAATTCCGCAATTAGAGTCATCGGGGAATGACTAAACTGCGAAAAAGACTCCCATCCAATTTAAACTAATGAAAACCTACAATAGCAGTCTCGAATGGACACGAAATACGAAAGACCATTTTTCTCGACTACTCAATTGGTTCCCAGTCTATTTCAGCAGAATTTGGCGATTAATTTGAGCATGATGCCTCATTACAAACTTTCGGATCAGTTACTGGCTATTTGGAGCTTGATTCTTGTGAATCCGAATCAAATGCGCTCTCTTTGAAAAACAGAATTCACAAAGCCAAAGCTACCAGGAGAAATCTTCAAAAAATTTCAATCGCCTCGAATTTGACTCGAATGAGAATCAATAGAAACAAACGGACTGACTCAAAGAACTCTCTATTGACCTTCACTTTGCATTTATTCCTATTCCAAATCGTAATTTCTGTAATTTTGGCTCTAATGCTGCTAATAAGGATGCAACACTCTGTTTGTTTTGACTGCTAATTTGCGTAGCGAGCACTAACTAAGAAGGAGGAAGGAAATAGGAGTACGTTTTGCGGAAATTGTCGTAATGAGGAATACTTTTAAAATAATTAGTACCATTGCAATAGCCACGCATATGCAATACAGGCTCTTGCACAGAGCCAATACTTTATTGTAATCCCCAGACCTTGAGTTATGTTGTTCGCCACCTAGTCAATAAAAACCATCGCTGACGGTGTTTTTCAGGTTCCATAATGATATTGGTAATTAGATATCTCCGATTAAAGCAATTTGCATTTCACACTTTTTTATAGCTGATAAAAAACTTTTCGATTAATAGATCAGGGTAATAAACTATATATATGGCCTCGCAAAAGAGATAGGAATTTGTTAAGGAGAGAGAAAATGAGACCAGAAGAGGATCTAGCAATGCGTCTGCCTCACTTTTAGATTAATGTGAGGGAAGATGAATCTAAATTTGAAAAGATTCTCATAAACTAAGCTTATAAAATAACACCTGGACACTCCAAGAATCAACATAGAGTCAACGAACCAAAATTTCTACTGCCTAAAGGATCAAAACTGAACAAACTTTCCTTTTCATCTTAATTTTTCGGTCTAAAAGCTTTTTTTGAAATGTTCGTTGGTTGGGTTTCCATACAAAGTCCTCCAGAGTTTGAGCTATATCTATCTTGAATAGGTAGTACTGTGGCTAGGACGAGGCTGATATGTTCAAGGCTATGATACAACGAGAAGGAATCACCTGGCTTCGAACGATACCTTGACTTACCCAAGATTCCTGTCTACGGACTGAATATCTTGTGCTTTCAAGGGATATATCTTCAATAACAATGAGAAACGTTTCTTTGAGCAATCCCCTGGATTTCTTATGTAATTGGAGACTACCCCTTACAATTTTACAGTCGCATGGCACAATGGCAGGAATTTCGATGGCGGATTACAAAGTTAGGGGACGTTTTTTTTGAATCAGGTCTATGCCATTCGCCTGGTCTCAAGAGAAGCCGAGGTAGCCTCCTATTCTGTGATGGATTTTGCACGAACTCGAATTCTATTTCGGTGTTTTGCTTTTCAAAAGTTTTTTATCAACGCTCACAACCAAACAAGAATTTTATCGAATCTGGGTGCATTCACAGAGAACGATTGGTTTAAACTCATATTTGCTAAATATCGATATGTACCCAAAAACAAAATAAAACTAAAAGGGTTTTTGCATAAAAGAGATGTAGAGGGCTCTTAGATTTTTACTAAATTCCCTCTCGAAAGTCACAAAGAAGCTTAGGGAAGCTTTCATAGCGCTTTTATGGCCTCAGAATTAGGTTTTTCCTAAGTTTCCTTCTGCAAATACAAAGATGCTCTCATCAAAAGTAGAAACATAGCTATTTTCTTTCTGCCCTCAAGAGCGAAAGTCATTTGAATCCATAAGAAACTCGCCATGAAAGGTGACAAACACAATCGACAATCCGTAATGGTTTTTCTAAGGCCCAGGAATGGGAGTGACATAATAAAAATAAAATAAGAATCAGGAAACTTTTTTTGCTTTCTGAATGGAGTCATGTAGTCCAAATGAGAGGAGAATCGTAGTTAAGCCTTTGCCGCCTATCCTGTAATAATATCATGATACCTGATGATTCGCTGTTAACAAATCCTAAAAAAAATCGAAGATACTCTCGCAGATCTAAACATAGTGAGAAAATGAAGCTCTCCTTCTAATAAGAAGCGAAGTATTCGAAGCTCAGCGTGACAGTCAGTATCAGTAAACACCAAGAATTGGGTTGCACAATCATCAATCATCGGATTGTATTTTCAAGACTTCTCTTATTTCGAAATTGGTGACTTTTCGTGGAGAAGATATTGAGGGCCTACTCAAACTAGCTTCGTCATAATTCCTTGACATGGAATTTCTTGGGACTCAATAGGAACTTTTGAAAAATCCAAGACAGTTATTCATTTTCTACTGTTCATGACAGAAAGTAGTATCACAATTCTTAACAAGAATTAAGCATCCCTAGGAGATATCAGTTGCAGTTGGGTTTCTTTTACAATAACATCAAGAGTCAACCAATATTTAGCAATTTACAGTGGTTTTTTTTCTCAGCAAGTATTCTATTCGAGCGAATCTTCGAAAGATTTTTGGAAAATTTGGCCAGAGGTCCCAAGCTACATAAATTTAATTCTGGTGCTTAGCGCCAGAATCATTTTCAAGCAACAAATTATCCTAAGCTCAGCAAATGGACCAAGAACCACCTATCCACGCTGGTAGCTTCATTTCGAATTTCCTTATTGGAGGGATTTCCTCGGTTATCTCAAAGACTGCCTTCGCTCCTATTGAAAGAGTCAAATTGCTTCTTCAAACCTAAGATGCAAATGACAAGCTCATTGGCAAGAAGTACAAGGGTATTATAGATACATTTCGCAGAATTCCAAAGGAAGAAGGTTACTTAGCCTTCTGGAGAGGAAACTTGACTAACATTATCAGATATTTTCCAGAGCCAGCCATCTACTTCGCCTTCAAGGATACCTACAAAGAATACCTCAATCTTTTCGATTAAAAACCAAATTCTGGATGCTTTTCCTGGCGAATCTCGTATCTGGTGGTAGAGCAGGTGCTACTGCGCTCATATTCGTTTATCCTTTAGATCTCGCAAGAACGCGATTGGTTGTTGATGTTGGAAAGGGTAAAGAACAAAGACAATTCAATGGCCTTGTCGACTGTATTTCGAAAATCTTTAAATCTGATGGTCTTCGAGGACTTTACAGAGGATTTGGAACCTCAGTTTTGGCAAATATCATCTACAGAGGGATTTATAGTGCTGGTTATGATACTCTCACAAAAATCTACCTCCGCCGAGATAGCATTGTGGTTGACAAATTCATCATTGCCCAATTCGTCACAGCCATTGCTGGTCTCGCTTCTTATCCTTGGGATACGGTCAAAAGAAGACTAATGATGCAATCTGGTCAAAAGAAGGTCCTTTACACTAGTTATACCGATTGTTATAATAAGATCAGAAGAAATGAAGGTGAGAAAGGTTACTACAAAGGTGCTCTTGCTAATATCATTCGAGGCGCTGGTGGTTCTCTTGTACTAGTCCTTTATGATGAATTCCAATCTCTCAGGACCACCAGGGAAAAAGATTAAGAAGCGAAATACTGGAACTGATATTTTCACTCTTTCATAACAAATGTTTGTCAGGCTAGCTTAGAAACATGATTGGCTTAATAAAATCTTTGCATTTTGATACATGTATATTTTATCAGCTTCTCATGTTTCGCATTTCGGAACAGAAGAACATAGATAATTGTGACCTTACCTCAAAATAATAAAAAAGCTTCCTTGATGATTAAGAACAAAAAAAGAATGCGTTTCACTCTCTATACAGTGATAACAATTCTTCCTTGAGGTTAGTTTGCCCTTTGAAGCGTTTAGTAATGTTCGACGAAAATGAATCTTTTTTTTGTGTTTTAGGAGTTTAATTAAGACACATCGAATCTTAGATTAATTCGAAAGCAGATTCGATTAGAATTTCAAAGAAAAATTGGCTATGGTAAGCGCAGATAAAGGCGATTTTCAAGTGGATATGAAAGAATTGCACATAAGTTACCCTTATGGCCCAGAAAAGTCACGCTATGAGCAGCTAACTGCTCCAATAAAACGCGTGGATCCGAAAGACTTTCAGGTCTTTAAAGATGATGGATATCTTGAGCCATTCAAGGAACACTTTTACTACCGATATCAGAGATACTGCGAATTCCTTGATAAAATTGAAAAAAATGAAGGAAGTCTCTACGATTTCTCTCAAGGATACAGAATCTACGGATTTCAGACTCGCAGCAATGGTATCTACTTCCGAGAATGGGCTCCAGGAGCAAAAGAGATCTATCTTTGTGGAGATTTCAACGGGTGGAACCAGAAAGAGTACCCTCTCAAAAAGGATAGCTTTGGAAACTGGTCAATTTTCTTGCCAACTAAATCCGACGGCACTCATGTGATCCCTCATAACAGCAAGGTGAAATTATTCATGCTTACAGCCAAGGATGAGTGGGAGTATAGGATTCCAGCTTGGATCACTTATGCCATCCAAGACGAGAAAACGAAAGCTTTCGATGGAGTGTATCTCAGCCAAGAGCCAAAATACAGATATGAATGGAAATATACGACACTCAAGCGACCGGCATCAGTCCGAATATACGAGACTCACGTTGGAATGAGCTCTTCTGAGCCCAAAGTTTCAACATACAAGGAGTTTAAGGATAACGTCCTTCCCAGGATAAAAAAGGCTGGTTACAACGTTATTCAAATCATGGCGATCATGGAGCACGCTTACTATGGAAGTTTCGGTTATCATGTGACGAATTTCTTTGCCGCATCGAGTCGGTATGGGACACCTAATGATCTCAAAGAATTAGTGGATGCTGCCCATTCAATGGGGATTATGGTTCTTATCGATCTGGTTCATAGGTATAAAAAACTATTTTTGTTTAAGCTAATGCACTTACGCTTGTTCGTAGTCATGCCTCTGCAAATAGCCTCGATGGAATAAATATGTTCGATGGCACTGACTATCAATATTTCCATGGCGGCGAAAAAGGAAAGCATGAACTCTGGGACAGTCGGCTTTTTGACTATTCTAAGTGGGAAGTCAACCGATTCTTATTATCGAACTTGGCCTGGTGGTTGGAAGAATATCGCTTCGATGGGTTTAGATTCGATGGAATTACCTCACTGATGTATACTCACCATGGTAAAACCAACCTTTCCTCTCCTATTTGATTAAAACTAAAATACTTTTTTCAGGGCTTGGCGTAGGATTCAGTGGAGATTACCGAGAATATTTCTCTATGACAACTGATATCGATGGAATGGTCTACCTAATGCTCGCAAATACACTCATACACAGAATTAACCCTGAAGCATACTCAATTGCTGAAGACGTTTCTGGAATGCCAGCTCTGGGAAGGTCAGTTGAAGAAGGCGGAGTCGGATTTGATTTCAGACTTCAGATGGCAATCCCTGATAGAGTAATAATAACTATTGGATTGATAGTGAATTTTTCATTCATATTTATTATGTAATTTAGTGGATAAAACTTCTGAAAGAATCCAAAGACGATGACTGGAGCATGAAGGAGATATGCTGGACTCTAACCAACCGCAGATACGATGAAAAATGCGTGGCATACGCTGAGAGCCATGATCAAGCCATCGTTGGGGATAAGACAATATCCATGTGGCTTCTTGACAAAGTGACAAAAAATTGATCCAGTTCCAGTCTTAATCCCATTTAGGAAATTTATGAAAATATGAGTCTGCTGATACCAGAGACTCTCAGGGTTAGCCGTGGAGTAGCACTGCATAAAATGATCCGTCTCATCAGTTGTGCTCTTGGAGGAGAGTCTTACCTGACCTTTATGGGAAATGAGTTTGGTCACCCTGAATGGATCGATTTCCCCCGTGAAGGTAACGGCTGGAGCTATCAGCACTGTCGGTAAGAAAACATTGCTTTTCGAGTGGTAGCAACTATTATCGCAAATGAACTAGTCGACAATGGAATCTCGCAGACGATCCTTTGCTTTACTATCATTACCTTGGCGTAAGATATTCTAATCCCTGAAAAAAAGCGTCACTGCAATTATTTTTTAAAGAACTTCGATAAGGCAATGATGGAATTAGAAGAAAGATACCACTGGCTTTCCTCAAGAGAGCAATATGTGTCTCTACAACATGAGGTAGCATTAACTCTATTATTTTTGATATTAATGTGGTTTAAAAGGACGATAAAGTCATTGCTTTCGAAAGAGGCTGCTTGCTGTGGATTTTCAATTTCCATCCAACAAAGGTAAATAAGTGCTTTCAACAAGTAGCAATAACTGTACTCAAAGAGCTACGAACATTACAGAATCGGTACTGGCTATGCTTACGAGCATCTGATCGTGTTAGACACCGATGAGGTTCTCTGAGCGATACTTTATGAGACTCTAATTATTTCTTTTGTTAGGATCGATTTGCTGGCAAAGAAAGACTTCGTCACGGACACACCAACGCTTTCCCAATTATCAAGGAGCCTTGGTGTGGCAGAGACAACTACATCCAAGTCTACATTCCATCAAGAACAGCAATGGTCCTTCGCCCATTATTCCCTTGGGATAAAGAAAAGACCCTTGAAGAAGCTAAAAGAGAGCATGAAGAATTCGAGAAAAGGCAGAAAGAGAAGAAATAAACTATCCTCTGTCGAGTTCCTGTTTACATGCGATTAGTCATTCTTGAAGGGACGATTTACAACATAATTAAGGATACTAACCTGTTCGCAAATTAAAGTGTATCAGTGTATGTCTGTATCATCTGAAATTCAATTAATCAAGAGAGCGCATGTCCTAAATAGTGTTTGTTATACCATACCATCCTCATTTTACTCTAGCAGAACAGATCACGTTGCTTTTCGAGAATTTTTTTTGCGAAAACTCCTCTCTGTTGAGAGATTGTCTTTGGAGAGATTCGACGTAATTAAATAAATTCCGGATATTTAAGCGAATCGAATTATCCCTACGAAAATTTGAATCAGCTCTTCTAAGCCAAACCCTTAAATGAGAAACGCAGTGCTGTTGGTGTTAAGCTTATTCATTGTTGCAAGTTTTGTGCAATCAAAGGTCATCCAAGAGGATCTCTACTTTCATCGTTTCACGAGAGATCGCTGGAAATACATTGGAAAATTCAGTTTTCAAAATGGGGCCGGTCGTTATAATCTCCAGACAAGGTTCTACAAATCAGTCACTCATTTTTTCCAAAATTCAATTGTAAAGCTTCAATTCCTTGGATTCATTGAAGAGGATTGGAACAAAGCCATGAAAACCGAAATTTGTCAGGAAAGAGTGAGCTATGCAAAAGTAGTGAGAGAGTTTATTATCCCTCTAGATGGAACCTATAGCGCACCAGCCAGCGGCGATATCAATGAGAAAGTCGGAACTGGATTCTGGTATTTCGCAATCGCTGATTGCGAGACTTCTTTCCCTCAGATAAATGAAGTCGGCAACAAGGTGAAGGTCGACCTCGCACTCACCAACGCTGATGAATCGCATTTCAGTGAGCAAGAGAATGGTCTTCTTTGGCCACATTTCCTTATGGCCATGGCTTATTTGGCGTTCTTTTATACAAACATTAAAAAGCTCATGCGATACTACCAGAAAGAAGAAGAAATCGATTATCCCTTTTTAGTATTAAACATCGCATGCTTCGTCGAGTTTCTCTCCCTTATAATGGAGTGGCTACATTTGCTTCTGGTGTCTTACAATGGAGTCGGCCACATTATACCAAATTTCTTGAGCTCTGCGCTCACTATCTTTGCCCAATTTACGATTTCTTGCCTGCTGATTTTATTGGCCACTGGTTGGGGCATTGAATATGAAGAGATTCCTGAGCTTGATTTATATCTTCCTCTGGGCATTATGATTGCGATGATGCATTTTATTATCGTCGGACTTGGTAGACTCACCGAAGAAGACCCCTTCAGATACCATGACTTTGATAGCTGGGCAGGTATTGTATTAGCCGTTGTCAAGGTCATTCTTGCGATTGTTTTCCTCTATTTCGTTTCGAAAACCTACGAGAGAGCACATAAAAAACTCAGACGTTTCATAACACAGCTGGCAGTGCTTGGCTCGCTCTATATCTTAGCGATGCCTGTGGCTTTGATCGTGGTTGGAACCTTCATTCCTGCGTATCTTCAGCACTTTGCGATTGTTCTTGGAAATATGATCGTTCAAGGAAGCACAATGCTAATTCTTGCTTTCATCCTTTCCTCGAATAGAAGTTCATATTATTCGATCTCTGTAAAACATAAATCTATGCTTCCTAGTAACAAGCTTGAGTGAGAATTTTATGGTGATGCATTTTGAATAATGTCTTCAAAAACCACGTAGCATCGAAGAATTTTCGTGTCTAACATTAACTCAAACGAATAGCAAATGAGGATAAGAGGTTCATTAATGATCTCGACTACTAAGGCGGCAAATGGAATGTTTGAAACGAAAAAATTGAAGCCTTATTATTTTAAAGTCAGCTCAAAATATATAAAGTACATAAAATTTTTCAATGAAAACAAACAAGAAAAACTTTCAATATTTAGAATCCAGTATTATGAAATTTGTCACATATTAGATATTATGAACCCATAGCTCTGCAACCTGCGTCAAATAATATGAAGATAGTATTAAGAATAAACACTCCACGAGAGTTTGAATGACTAATCAACATTTTTTTCAAAGATATGATAGGAAAAACTAATGCGAATTTGAGGCACAAGCTTTCTACACTGAATTGCGTTTTTGGGTCCTCATGTATGTGTGAGATAGGTTCTCTTTTTTTATTACTCTAAAAACGTAGTTGAAATGCTCTGTGTCTCAGCAAAA
>ENA-UOTX01002108-UOTX01002108.1-compost-metagenome-genome-assembly--contig:-NODE-2108-length-10827-cov-12.241116_pt1 | contig 10827 bp, 8 predicted proteins | sample MGYA00238143_ERZ746982 | MGnify/ENA primary metagenome ERZ746982 (study PRJEB28758, sample SAMN06268862) | compost metagenome | isolation source: single cell | place: USA: California, Emeryville, Joint... | reverse complement strand
CTATCGGTGACCAAGGAGCGAGTGCAATCAGCAAGAACACCACCTGGACCAACCTTACCACTCTCAATTTAGGAGGCAACTCTATCGGTGACCAAGGAGCGAGTGCAATCAGCAAGAACACCACCTGGACCAACCTCACCACTCTTGATTTATCACTCAGCTCTATCGGTGCAGAGGGAGCGAGTGCGTTAAAAGCAAGATGGCCTAAAGCAGAAATTTCCACTTGAGATAAAATCGTCATGATCTCTCTCTCTATTTCTTTGTTTTCCTCCTCTGCGTTTCTGATATCACAAATTTGAAAAAAGCATTCCATAATTACCTTTTCATCTGTTCACTGTTGCTTTTATTGAATTAATGAGAAAGAAATTTGCGGTTTAAGAGATTGATATTGCGCGTATTTGCCATCAAAAACAAACAAACAACCAAAAACAAAAGCAAAAAATCAGTAATCATTCAATGTAAAATCATAATATTTGTCGACTCTCAAGTCTGATTAACTTTCGTACATTGCTGCACGTTTTGATTCAATAAAAATTTAAAGCTATAATAAAAGTACCTTTTGAAAAAAGAAAAACCAAAAGTGAGATGGGGTTAAATTAGCAAGTCAATTCGCCTACTCTTTGTACTCAATGAAATTATCAAATTCGGGAACCAATCACCTTATTCTTCGAATTGGATCAACAGCGAGCTCAAAAGTAACTATTGAGATTGGTTAAAAAAAAATAATAATTATTAGTTCTATTCATAACATCCCACACCAGTATGATAATATGGATTTTCGATTCCTTGGCAAGTTATCAGCAGAAATGAAAATCGAAAGGATCTCTCGGTGTAGAGATTAAATAACTCGAGCCAAATTCTGATTGTTCCAAAGGATACATTCTGTTATCCTTCTTGCAAGATATATATCTAGCCACCCAAATAGCTCTATGCGATGAAATCTTAAAAACTGAACTATTATTACTACTTTTTCCATTTGAAATCAGCAAAGGTTGTAGCACAACCTCGAAAATTCTATACCAACAAAGAACATCCGTTAAGTACTAACAGTCACGACCATCTGTAATCAGACAGTCTATATCTTCAACTCCGCTATCCTTCTGAAGACTTGTAATTTTTTCTTTTCTTTTCAGGCTAATAGGTCTTTACTTTAGAGAGTTACCAACTCTGATGCTGCTAGTTTGTGAGTTAAATAAAGCTTTGTGATGTTCATAAACCTGTTCGGCCTTCGGCTATTTTACTGACGGATTTCAGACCTGTTCAACTCAATGAAAGATTGCAACTATTAAATGAATATCAGAATTAAAGAATCCAATCCAATTGTTTCTATTCAATAAAATAGCTGTACCACAATTTCAAATTGCCTATTAGATTTAAAGCAGAGTAATGTCACTCGCCCTTATAAAAGAAGACAAGGATTATTTCAAAGAAAACGATCTCTTGAAAGAAATCTTCCTCAGCAACCTAGATAGCCAATCAGTGCACTTAACCTCTATTATTCCTCTCAAATATCTAAAACTCTTTAGAAAATCGAAAATGAAATCTTGATTTTGAAGAAAGGCTCTAAAAAGCTAACACGCGAGACTCGAGAAACACTATCAGAAATCCCAATCACTTCATCAACAACTTGGTAGGCAGACCTTGAGCAAAGTTATAGTTTTGCTTGAATATCACCACAATAGAAATCCATAAACATGAACTACAAATAATAATGGAGCGGATAAAAGATGCAAATTGGTCATTCACAAAGGATCTTTGCTTTCAAATAGGCAAACTCAAGGTACCTATCCTCGAAGTAGTCGATCTGGCCGAAAAATTAATGTCAGTGCTAGATCAGAAAGAAAAGAGCTGAAAGGCGGTTCAAGTGAGTTATGTGACCATCGGATTTACTCAACTAAAACCTATCAATCGTTGAAGGCTTTAATGATTGGTTTTCGATCCTGAAAGTATTAAACAAGAGCACATGGACAAATTGATGCCCCTCGGGCTAAATTATCAAACGTTGCAGCCGAAACTAAAGTAGCTGCAATACTATTAGATTGGATGACCTCATTAGTTGAATGATTTTGAATTAAATTGAGTACTTGTAATGTATTTATCTACGTTTTCGAAGGTAATTCGGGAGATATTAGTATTACTTAAAGAGTAGATGCTCTTTAGATTTATCAATCTATGTTCAATAGTGCTTGATAGTGACACTTAACTCGCTTAAATTAGTTTTTGCAAAGGAAGGATCCTACTTAGCTCTCTGCCAGCAGAAAAACCATCAGTTCTACAACCTAATAATAGTAATGGCATTGCAAATTTTCACTTCACAAAACTTTGAAATATTACTCCATTTTAGCTGTATATAAAATTGGTTAATTTATTCACAAACGAAAATCAAAGATTCAAATCTTTTAAAAAAGATAGGAATGTATAATTGTATTATCCTATCATAGCTGCCTTATAGAAATTCAAACTCGCAGGGTCTCGATCGCTCAGGTGAAGCATATGTAAATCATTCAGATTTTGTTGCATATTTTCTATCAGCAGCGCTTCATGTCGATGCGACGGTAGTTTAGTAATAGGCACCTCTACTGTCCTACCAGTGCTCGAACGACTCTCGATGCTTGATCCTTTCGAACGACCAACTTGCATCAGCAGCTTTGGATTTATTCGCGGTCGAAGCTGTGATGCAAAACCAGCCTTTCGCGGTTCAATTTGGTTTATTGGCTTTTCTCCAAATCGAGTCCGGTACGATAGAGTTTTTCGAATTGAAGCTTCGGTGTCTGTGTAGAGAGAATTATTTAATCTGTTTCTTGAGAGTATCGATTCATTCACTGTGATGTCATTCTTCGGCGAAGCCTCTATACTACGAATAGAATTATTATAGCTCGAAACCCTCATTGGGCTCTTCCCACCATCCTGGTTTCGATTTATTAGATTATTTTTCGCAGGAGCTGATATTGTAGCAAATCGATCATTATTATTCAACTGATCGAACGACATCTTTTTGCGGGTGGGCGGAGTTTTGAGCTGTTTTCTGGTGTCTAGATTGGAATGCTATTGCAACGATGAGGCTTGCAGAAATCAATGATATCCTAACCTGGATCTGCTGGTCAAGGATAGCTTGAGAATCAGGTTTTATCAATATGCTTGGTGTTTCGTAGATATGCTTGGCATCACGTATGCTCTTTTTCTCATTTTTTTGCTGAAATGAATTTGTTGCGATTCGAGTTTGGTTTCTAATGCATTGAAGATAATGAACATGTGAGTTTTTTGATTATTTACTCATGAGTGGTAATAGGTCTGGGTAAATCAGAATAAAGCGCGGAGTTTTTGCTCTTTGGTGTGGTAACCTGCTTTGAGATTATTAAGCCGTCTATAGGGAGTCGATACTCTTTGAGAAGAAGGTCGTGAAGTTGAAGATGCTCGAGTATTTGATTGTTTATATTTTGATGTCTAAATAATGAATTAACTATGACATCGATTTGGTTTTTGTACATCAATGTTGAGATATTGCACGAGTTCCTGAGTTGCAGAACTGAACTTCGGGAGGAGGTATTTGCTCTCTTCCATGTGTTCTATTCGCGCGATCAGAACTCCAAATGTTTCGTTCCACCCATTTTTATCAATAGATTCTATACAAAAAAAGAAAAATGTTTTCCTGCTTGCTTTGATTATATCTACCATTAAGATCCTCTTGAATCACTCGTTTCTGCAGAAGCATGATAAGCCTTTCGACATGTTGGTTGTATGATGTCTCTTGTTGACGCGTTGCAAATCCGCTGTATACCGACATGTGTGAATTAAAATTTTATTTTAAACACCTTCCATCAATACAGTTACTAAATCTTCTGAATGGCTGAGCTTGAGTGTTTATGATATTGCTTTAGTACAATTTTTCTAATAAGGTGATTTTCCTCTAAGAATTGACGAGACAGAGATCGATCACAATTAACTTCCATGATTATGATTTGTGGAGGGTTCAGAAATCCACTAGCATGAGCACTAAAATCGATAATGAGGGTCTTTTGGATGTTAATCAGGATGACTTCCTATCAAAAGTTCACTTTTTTGAAATCTCTTATGAGAAGATAATGAGATATTTATCGAAACTTATTTTATTCTTGGAGTCTTGGGCAATGATAACACCATCATTATTAAACTCTTCTCGGTAAGACTTTCCTCGAAGCGTCGCTTCGTTTCTGTAAAAGGTATGTATTTTTTTTACACAACAGACTTCATCGGAAACAGATAATTTTTCGCTTAATTCGCACAGACTATCAAAACTAGATAAACAAAAGCTAAAAAAGCAAATAAACTTCAAGTATGGCAACATTCGATCCTTTAGCCGCTACCACGATCGATCCTGAAGAACTTCGTAGGAAGGAAGAGGAGCAACAAAAGAAAGACGAAGAAAAAGAGTTCCGTGACCTCACACTTCTCCAAGACAGGGTCAAACGACAACCAGAACTCTACATCAAAGAAACTTCAAAGGCTGTCGAAACTTTCAAGGAGCTGTATGAAAAAGTCAAGCAAAACCCTGCCATCAAGAACGTCAGATTCATACAATACTGCACTTTTCTCGCACATGTAAGATTCCTTTTTAGCCCATTTTGACATTTCTGACATCCAAAAAGGTGAATTACCTCTTCCCAAAGGATCTCGAGTTCTTGCAAAATTATATGATCGATCTCTTCTCGAGCTACGGGCAGATTCTCAATCCTCACGTAAGATATAAAATCATGCAAGCCTTCATTCTCATGAGAAATAAACGAGTTATTGCTGCTTTCAAGTAAGTCTTTTGAAGCCTTCTGAGGCATTAAATCCTCCAATAGATGTATCTCGATAATGATCAAGCTTCTCTCTGTCAAGGACAAAGACCTCAGACAGCTGCTCACGACGCACATTATCCAAGATATCAAGAGAATGAATCAAAAATCACTCAAAGGCACAGTGAACAAGCAGATCCAGAATTACATTTACGGAATCATCTCAAAGACCAGCGATAATATCGCCAAGAGAGTCATGGTTATCATGATCGAGCTCTATCGCAAGAACATTTGGAACGACGCTAAGACAGTCAATGTGATTTCCAGCGGCTGCTTTAACGAAAACCCAAAGATCGTCCATATGGTCTGCAAATTCCTCATGGACACTACTGAAGGAGGCCTTTTCGAGAATGACTCTGACGATGAAGAGGAAGATGAGGTGAAAAACTCCAAAGAGCTCAATGTTAGCAAGAAAACCAAAGCCAAACAGGCCAGAAAGGAGCGTGAGATGAAAAAACTGCGCAGAAGAGAGAGAAGAAAGAGCAAGGTCCTCAGCATCGATAGATTCTTCCCGATCGATGTTATCTACAACCCTCAAGACTTCTGTGACAAGTTGTTCAGTCAAATCAAAAAGAAATCATTCAAATTCGAAGTAAATTTGGCCATGATGAACGTCTTATCGCGTATGATTGGAAGAAATAAGCTCTTGGTCCTCAACTACTATCCTTTCCTCCAAAAGTACCTTAACCCACATCAAAAAGAGATTGCCATGGTGCTCGCTTGCCTCGCTGAAGCCTGCCATGATCTGGTGCCGCCAGAAGAATTACAGCCGATCTTCAAGCATCTGGTTGACAATTTTGTGACCGAGCGTGCCCATGAAGAAAAGATTAACATGGGTATCAATACTATCAGGGAGATGTGTGCAAAGGCGCCGCTGATTATGGATGCCGATACGCTGAATTACATTGCTACGTTCAAAGATTACAAGAACAGAAACGTCAAATCCGCGGCTCGAGCGCTGATAAATCTGTTTAGAGATATAAACCCTGATTTGTTGGAGAAACAGCACCAGGGCAGATTTGATATGCTTGACAGAAAGGAGGACAGAAAGGTCTACCGCTACGCTGAGGAGAAAGTATATGCAAGAGTGGAAGGCGCTGAATTGCTTGATGGTAAATCAAAAAGAATTTTTTTCAGTTTAATTGATTTGATATATATTATTAGCTGGAAATGGTGTCCCCATCGAGGCCGACAGAATATTAGATGACTCTGATTTCAGGAAGATGAAGCTCCTGAGAAAAAGAAAGCTAGAAGAGCATCTACAGAGCGTAAGAGACAGAAACCTCTACACCAAAGAGAAAGGAAGCGACGACGAATATTGCCAGGTCGATGAAAGAGATTTTAGAGGCGAAGCTGGTCCTGGTGACGATGATGATGAGGAAGATGAAGAAGATGATGACGGAGAAGAGATTGAGTGGGAGGAAGGAGAAGAAGGCGAAGAAGATGAGGAGGGAGAAGAGGATGGTGATGAAGATGGATTTATTGAGATCGACTCCGACGAACTCGAAGAGGAAGAAGATGAGGAAGAAGGAGAGGGTCAAGAAGGAAAGGAGGGCCAAGAAGGAGCTGATCCTAATAACACGACCACAGAGAAAACAACGAAAAAGAAAAAGGAGAAATCCGAGAAGAAAGTGCGACCATCAACTAGCAGTGCTGCTACAAATTCGAAAAATGATACTTCGCAGATGGATTTGGAGCTCGATGATGAGGATCTAGATGACTCTGATGACGAAAGCAGCGAAGAAGAGAATCCGCATGGTTTCGTTTCGGTTACTCAGATTAATACATATCGCAAATCTCGCAGGTATTGGCTTTAATTCTAATGATGAACTAATGTAACAATTTCATAGTGAACGAAAGGAGGAAATGAGAGAAAAACTGAGAAACGAAGGAGCGCCAGTGAAAGAAAAGTTCTATCAAGGACCTAAGCCAAAAGCGGGTGGCAGCAAGACGAACAAAGAGAAGCTTAAGAACAAGCCGCTTATGATGTTGAGGCCGAAGAAGAATAAGCAGAGCAAAGTGGAAGATGTGAGACATAAAATCAAAAATATTAAACAGCAGCTGGGACATATGAGTAAGCATAGAAACGTCCAGGTTAAAATGAAGCTTAAAAAGCAAAAACGTTAAGGAATTGTAGTAGGAAGTAGGGATCCTATTTTGAGGGAGGCAAATAGGTTTGTATATGTTACATATCGTTTTATGTGATGTTTAGTGCTTCGATAGGATTAATAATAAGAAATATCATAGCTAAAATCAAGGATTTCGATGAATTTTGATAATTGTTTTTAATGCCTGAAAGTTAAGCTGACAGATATGTATGATGTGATGACAAAAAATAAATGATACCATTATATCTATCACAGCATTGTAGCCAGTATTTAACAATACGGGAATCTATAACATATAAATAGGTGAAGTCCACCATTAGCAATTTTAATTTGAAAATGAAAAACGCCACTGCGTGTAAGTAAAAAAGATAATAATGATATAGGAGTATCAATTGTGCTTTACATCTTATTGTTGTTTGAATTATCTACGCTTGCTAGCTCCGATTCCTCCATCTCCACCTAGTGAATTATAAAAATTTGGAGATTGCTACAAGATGAAGTAATCCATAATTTGTTTCATACAAAAGTTGATTTTACATAAGACTGATTATAGATCAACCCTCCTGAATTTTGAGCCTGGTAGTAATCATATTGAGGTTGGGCTGTCATGTTTGGTTGATTTCCTTGAAAGCTATAAGAGTATCCAAATGGAGTATTCATCATTGTGTTCTGTGGGATATACTGCGGCTGGGGCTGTCGTGAGAAGGAATTATATGTGCTAAAACTTTCTAAGCCGCTCTGATTGCTCAGAAATGGAGTAGCAGAGTGATTTAACTAAAACCAGTTTAGACATAGAAAAAGACCGTCCTGGGAACCTTAAGACTTTTTGTTCGACTTTTAGTTTCATTTTCTGTTCTTTCGGGCTTCGATACTGGCCATTCGGGACTACAGCTTGAAAAATCAACCATTTTCCCGTTTCTTTGCCGATTTTCGAGAACAGATTCTTGAAAACTTCGCCTTATTTTCATGATGTCTTTTTCACTCATTTTTATATCAAACCTAAAAGGAGTTATGATGGATTCTTATCTTCGCACACAAAAATTTCTACTTCTGAATGGCTTGGCCACTGAGGGTAGATTTGACAACTTTAACAGGTTCTCGCTTACTATCACCTCCCATTTTCATGGTCCAATTGATGGCATTATCTTTCGTCGGAGACCCTTTTCCGCTGGCCACTGGAGTCTAAGGAGTAATAATTGCTGTAACTGAACCTTCTTAGTTATTCTACCTTTGGTTTCATTCTATTCAGCTCATAAGGGTCGATGCTGTTATCAATTCTCTGTGAATTAGCGAATTTCTGAAGCGTTGTGTTTTTATTAATGAATTTTGTTGCAATTTCTTCTCCAATCTTATCCCCTTTCAAAACGGATTATTTTTTCGTTTGAGTTCTCCACTCGTACCTATAACCGCTGAAAATCGAGCCTCTTCATCCTCATCTTCCAATTCAATATCACCTCTTTCAGCTGCTACATGCCGAGAATCGCCTGTTTGCCTGATAATTTCCTAGTAAATAGTTTATAACCAACTCGATCACTCTAAATTACACTTTCTGTCTTTTTCGCTTTTTCCAGCAGCTCAGGAGTTACTTTCGAGAGATCGAGGTTGGTAGTATATTGGTTATCATTAAAGCTCGAGCCAATCCCAAAATTCCGTTCATTAACTTCAAATTGATTCCAGCTGCTATTCAACTCCCCAGCTTTGAGATGTTCCCCTTCAAAATTTATCTCTTGCTCGCAACCATTTTCCCATCTAACAATGTGCAAAATTCATATCAGCACACTTCCCTTGACGTACTTGACAAGTTCACGGTTATTCAAGTTTTTCTTTTTGGATATCTCCGCGTCAGTTTTGAGCTCTAGCGGTACTGTAAAAAGAAAATCGCGTCACGAAGATGATTTTCTTGAGAAAGATTGATACGTTTATTGGTCTTAGTCGGAGGGTCTTCCACATTAGTAATAAGCATATGGACAAAATCTTGCCTCAGGAGCACTTTATCTGTTATGGAACGACTATTTCTGTCGTTTTGTTTTAAAACAATCCCTCCATCTTCTGGATGAACTGTATAAAAAACTCCGGCAGTTTTCGATCCATCTGCAAGTGTTACCTCAGCTTTATATCCCTAATAGAAGTTGCAATTAAAGTGAGATCAACGGGTTAGAGAGCGTCGAACGAGAGATCCGAAGCAGAAATGTAAGAGGCGTTTCTCGAGCAGTATCTCTGCAGTTTTGAGTGCGAGCTCCTTATCTTTTGAACTTTCAAGCAGGTTATTTTCGCTCATTAAATCTCTGATCTATGTGTGATATTATTCAGTATTTTCGCTTGCTTGTAAAATAAAAAATTGATCTCAACAGATAATAAAAGTAAAAGGATTCGCTTCTCAGGAAATCAGGCAAAAATATTTTTTAAAATCGACATGGTCTCTCTTAACAATTGGTAAGGTTGATTTTATGAAATGGGTTGAAGCAGTTATCATTTTACTGCATTAATGAAGGTTCTCAATTATAATGCACTCCTAATTTATTCAAAATACAATCCAGGAACTGGATAGACCAAAGAATTTTATAATCAGTGTACATTTGAATGAATATCACTTTCTTTATCATGCGAGGATCCCGACGATCGAGGAATATCTGATTTTGTGAAACTTTCATCTTTTAGCATTATTTTATTATCCTCTTAACAAAGATTTCGCCTATTAGCACAGAAGAATAATAATTATCCATTATTTATGCCTGATGAAGATTATCGAAGATAAAAAGTTATATTGTATAAGTTTTTACTCATACGAATCAGTATAATATATTGTACACTCTCTTCGATAAGATTATTGCCTAACTCTGCTTGCTGAGATAAATTATAATTGTTTTCAAGGAGCATTGATTTTTGAAATTTTTGCTCGGGTAATCCTGATTCTTACGAATCAAGATATATTTATATTTGCTTGCTCGAGAATAGAGCCAAGTTATCATTTATGGAAGGATCTTTTTGTCGACGAAAGTAATAATTATTTTCCTATTTCTTTGTTAAGCAGTTTAATTGAAGGTGAGTGGATTAAAGTTGATTTTGGTCTGCTGCTCTACTGTGGATTAAAACACTGAAATCTAAGTTTAAGAGAAATGGCAAGTTAAACAAGTAAACTCGAAATTAAAGCATACCGGCTCTTGCATCTTCGTGAAGGTCAAAGAGAGGTTCATTGAGTTGAGTAGCATCAGTGTTTATTCTCAATTCATCTTTCACGAATTCCAATTCCTTTCGAGAATAAAAATAGTATGAAGTTGCAATATTTTGTTCTCATTTTTCTTACCTGGCTGGGTTCTTGATATTGTAAATCTATCTCTGTGTCACTTATTTCTGATTCTTCAGGTTCAGTTGTCTGTTGAATCCTAAAGATTTTCTTCAACCAAACTCCTCATTTTCGCGAATGTTTCTTAAGAAATTCAGCACCCGGAGCGAGCTTTTTCTTTAGAACTTTGGGGTAGGCCATAGCCCATGGTGTCAGAAAGACAATCGTCGATGCGGTGGAAACAGCCACTAATATTGTTGTAGAAGTTACATCTATTAGTGTTAGATGGTAAAGGCATCAATAAGCGATAGCGACTAAGCACATTCAGAGATTCTTCATTATTGCGCCAATATCCTGGAAGCACAGTTAGTTTGCTTCCACCTTCTTCACACAGTAATCCGGTCACATTTCGGCAAGGCAGACAAATTGTTCTGTCGTTCACTTCCTTCGTAAGTGAGTAGGAATTTGGGGGACAACTTGAACACATTTCAGAGCCAGATGGGATGATTTCTCCAGCATCACAGAACTTGAAATTGATAGTGACATTAGTGTTTGTGCTATTGAACAAAAGACACTGGATGTTCGACTGAATAGTCAGAGCGATACTTTCTCCAGGTGA
>ENA-UOTX01002107-UOTX01002107.1-compost-metagenome-genome-assembly--contig:-NODE-2107-length-10845-cov-2.916883_pt1 | contig 10845 bp, 7 predicted proteins | sample MGYA00238143_ERZ746982 | MGnify/ENA primary metagenome ERZ746982 (study PRJEB28758, sample SAMN06268862) | compost metagenome | isolation source: single cell | place: USA: California, Emeryville, Joint... | reverse complement strand
AGAGGAAGTAGAATACATTGAGAAGACGCCTACGAGAGACGCCAACAGGGACCGGCTAAAGATGTTTCAAAATCTCATTGAAAGCCGTTTGAATGATATCTTTTCAAAGCAGGAGCTACTTATTGAGCAAATAAAGAAGATCCAGCCTGCACCCGCGTCACCAGGAAGGAAAGGCTCGCTGGTAATTCATGACTCAGCGACAAAACCCGAACTTCTGACGGTAAGAACTAATTTCGAGCATAGCTCGATAAACGCTGGAATTGCCCATGAGCAAAGGGCTGGAGGAGTCTACGAATTCATGAATAAAACTGAAGAGGTGAAGGAAGATGTCCGGAAACTGCAGGAGGAAAGGAAAGAGTACATTGAAAAGGTTTTCAGTGCGAGGACACATTCAGCGCGGCATCGAAGGGCCACGTCGAATGCTTCTACGAAGACTATGCCAGATAACAACAACGAGATGAGCAGTTTAAATAGAGTATACACATTGGAAGCGGAAAATGCTAATTATCAAGAGATGATCGGGGGACTCGCGATGCTGCCTCGGATCCAAACAAGACTTTTTTTACCGTCGCCGACCACCGACGAACAAAAGTTGACGAAAACTCGCACCCAATTAACGCGCGCTGACTCACGGCAGTTCCTAGGCGAAAGAGCGTCTTCGCCTTTGCTTCCAACAGAGCGTTCTCTTGAAGGAGATAAGGAACAAGGGAAATATACACGCGATCATGCGAAGATATTCACATTTCTTGAGCCTGAAGGAAGCAATGAAAGAGAGAAGGAGAAGGAGGCTGGCGAGAGCAAGAACGCACAGAAAGAAATGCAGATATTTTTCACATCGGCGTTGGATCAGCTGGAAACACAGTTTTTAAAGGGTGTGAAGGATTTTAAAGTCTTCCTGAAAGAAATCGACGCGGTTAAAAGACGAAGAGAGCCTGTAGCGAGCATTAAAATGATCCAATTGCAATCGTCTGTCTGCGTCGAGCAGTTGAATGAAGCTTGCAGTGAGTTTATCAAAGAGCACACGCTTAAGAAAAAAACTTACCAAGAGGTTGTCATAGAGCAGCTAAAACTTTTCGAAGCTACTGTCCAAGCCAATATTTTAAAGATAGCTTCATTGAGGAACCTGATCGCCTCGTCAGTTGAGAAGCTATTTGCGATTCAAGACTTCAAGAAGAATATCAACCGTCACGATATGAGAGATAAGGACTTTAGGTTGGGATATAATCTCAGAGCAGATGAAATGAAGGAGAAATTAAGCGCTGATCGAGAGGCCGTGTTATTCATAGCACAACAGATCGCACAGAACTTGCCGCAGCAGAAAGAATCAGAACACGTGATGGTCGAGTACCTTGAGGATCTCTGCTCGAGCACATCTTGTGCTGAGACTGCCGCAAATTGATGAAGATTACAACAAGAAAATCGAGCAATCACTGGAGATCATCGAGAAGGTCAACCAGGCGGTAGAGAAGGTAGAAGCGAGCATAAAACCGGAGACGCTGATTAAAGTGGGGGTTATAGAGGAAGGGGAAGAGGTTTATAAGGAGTTAGCGGCAGTTTATACGAAGGTGAAGATAATGTTCAAGGAAATTTATTATTACAAAGGGTTTTCTTTCTTTGCTAATTTGCTAGCAAAACCGATATATGTGAGCCGAACGTTGCTTCAGAGGCTACATGGCAGCCAAGCTCGGCTTAAAAACGCGCTTTCGCAAGCAAGAGGCTTAGTTATTCAGATTTATAATTCGAATAATGATAAAGCAAGGGCGATTGAGAGTCAGTTTAATACTTTTGTCGAGCAAAAATTGGTTTTGAAGAACGGATGCATTGCTTTCGAAGCTTACGAGGAGAATGAAAAACAAATGGAAAATTATAAAGAAGAGTTACTGAAAATCCAGAGCGTCATTAAACAGTATGCTGTAGATAAGTACCCGCAGTCGATCGCCTTGATTCCAAAACCCGAAGACAGGGCTGTTGCGATCGCCAACATATTAAGAAAAATGGAAACAGCGTTAAAAATCATAAAAACAGGCGAGCTGTTGAATTCAGTGAATCTCGCTAAGATCTTAGAAAACCTCAACTTAAACAACCTCATAGAGAAATTTGAAGCCTTTAAAGAGAGTCTTGATAAAGAAATCAAAGAAAAAGAACTTATTGTCGGCTCACCGCTGGTTAGCCAAGGAAATCTGCAAGAAATAACCAAAAAAGTTCTCCTGTTGCTAGTTTCTTTACGCCATTTAACGAAACGAGTGTTCGAATTCCACGAAAGAAACTCAAGGCTGTACAGCAACTTCGCTTGCAGCTATGACGACAACCCTAGAATGTACGAAACTCTCATTAAACAGCTCACAGTGGATCTAGCCAAGTCAGCCGAGCAACTATTCGAGACTCCTTTCGAAGAGTCGGTAAAGCATCACAGAGCCTTCGTCAGCGTTATCAATAAACTAAAGGAACTACGAAAAGCTGAGAAGTCACTCCTCGCTGGCCTCGCCACTCATTTTAAAATGGTACGAGAGAACCTTTCTTTCTATCAGCAAGAAATCCAGCCAATCGCATATCCTTCGAACTATCTCAACATGCTTGACAAATGGCCCGAAAAGCATCATCATGCGAAGAATGTGTGGGATCGAATGAGCCCCGTATACGCAAATTTGCTAGAGTACCGCGAGAACCCTAACCTAGTACCCGAAATTAGGAGCATTGTCGATGAGTTTACGAATAACCAGCAACTAGTGTTAAACTCCATTGATGTTTGCATAGCATTTTTCGAGGCTGGAAAAGTCATTTCTGAGAAGCTCGTGGAACAGTTCCTCTCCCCCAAGCTCCGAATTGATAGAGCAGAGATCCTGGATTTCATCAACGATTTCGAGGAGTTTATGGGGAAGCTGAAACTCAAAGCGGAGAGAGGAAAAGGGAAAGTAATGGTACAATTTGATGATTTTTTGGAGATTATAATGAAGTTACTGTACGAACTCCTTGAGTTTTTAAAGATTATCGATGAGAAGTACGGCAATATCCCACACAGCCTTGACAAAGTTAGAGAAATGGACCCCAAGGACCTCACAGCTATTATAGGAGTGGCTTTTAACTCTCTACACACCTTAGAAATAGAATTTACTGACAACGTGGATATATTCGACACCCAATTACACAACAAATGCAAAATAGTAAAAGCAATTCGCAATTTCGTTGAGAAAGTCATATCAAAGGAAGTCCGCATCTACCATAAGCTGCTCGCTGAGATCCAGAAAATGCAGGATTTTATCCAGTTGATCCAGAGGGACTTTATTTGGGTCGAACTCGCGCAATCCAAGTATAAAAACTTGAAATCGCTTAGCCTCGATAAGATTCAAAAATACCAGTCGCAGTGCAGTAATTATATCCACCATCTCGAAAACTACCTGCAGCTTGAGGAAATAACAGGTCGAGCAGTCATCCACGATATCTTGGAACGCAGACTGCTCTTGCTGCTTGAACTAAATAAAATCTTCCTGTTGTTTGCTAATTTCTATGAGCAAATACGAGAATATTGGACTCAGATCGATGGCGTGTTGACTAAACCCGTTGAATTGGCTACACTAGCGGCAGATTTAGAGCAATTAGATTTTAAGCTTACGAAGATAATTAAGGATGTAAAGAGGAATTACGATGCGATAACGAATCTAATCATCGTCGAGGAAGAGATTTCTATGATAAATCTCAAGGGAATCGTCTTGGATGATATCGGTGAGTTCTTGCAGAGGAGCTCGAAATGGGTGCGTAACTTGAGGAAAAAGATAATAGAATATCGAGATTTCGATGCGTTAGTGATGGAGAATTTTAAAGGCCGTGTGTACTTGCTGAGGGAGGATTGGATCCAATGTCTCAAGAGCTGGCTTCCGACGGCGAAGGAAGAATTGCAAATTGAAACGAAGGTTTTCCAGCTCGGCTACGAGGGTATTTTCGAAAGAATGGAGGAGTTTTCTGCGAATATAAAGGAGAAATACATTGAGTTGAAAGAGTCGACGATCGCTCAGATTATTCACAATGTGAAGCTGCTCAACTCTAACTTCTTTGATGAAAAGTTCTTTGTGGTGGACAGGAGCGACCCAGCTGATAAAATCACACCAAAATTGATAAGATTGGCTGAGAAGATGCGAGAAAAGAGGATACCTATGCAGAATATGCATAGAAGGTTGACGAAGTATAATATCGCGCTGACTGAGGCGTTAGAATCGCTTGAGTTCCTGTCTGATAGCGAGAGACTGAGAGTAGCTGGCTTCAATGGTGTTGAGGGGATGAATCTAGTTAAGAAGTATCTGTATGACTTTACGTTGCATCAGTGGCAGGAGGTAATCAAGGTGCTTCTTGAAAAAGGGCACTCAATTGTAAAGGCCACTAAGGAAGAGAATGTTTGGATAAAAGCAATAGAAATGAACATAGTTGGCCCGATTTTTGGGAAGCAGATGGACATGCTGAAAGGATTTTGGCTGGTACATCATGCGGTTAAATCAAAAATTGATTTATAAAACCATGTATTTTTTTTGTGATTCACTAAAGCCTTTTTTATTATGAAATGAGTTGCTCGAATAGTATTGCACCGTAAATATATCAATCAACTAGGAGTTGGAAAATTTCGTTTTACTCAGGCTAATATAATCTACTCTAAAGGTATTTATGATTTGCCAATGCAAATACTAAGGTATTTCTCTAGTTTAACTTTAGTCGAAGCTAGAGGAGGAGAGAGAAAGCATAGGATCAACATAGGATGGAGAATATTATTTTGCTTGTTCTATTTTTCCATTTATTGCTTTTTGTCCTTTTGGAATGCTTGGTCTTCTTGTCATTTATTTGTTGGATCAATATCTCTTTCTCTTCCAAGTAGATCTCTATCACACAGGCACGTAATATCAGTTAGTTTTCAAAATTATTGATTATGTTAAACTTTTATTGCTGTCATTAAAAGTGATAAATAAAAACTATTCTATGAGTAAGTCACAGCCATCTCAGCAAATCCATGCTCCTCAAAATAAATATGCACAAAAATACATCTTTGGAGATGACGACCTGACCGAGACACAAAGAAAGTGGCGGAAATTGTTTCCAAGAACTGATTCTAATCGACTCATCCAGAACACATTAACTAATGAATACACCGACCTAAGTGAACCCGAAGACGACGAGCGCAGACCCCTAGCGCCTCTAAGCAACCGAGACCAATTATACCACGCAGACAACCGCTCCAGAAACGCCCAATCAAAACATTTAGTTGAGACACCGAAGCAGCTTCGAATTGGAAACGGCGTAGCCAGTAAAAGATTTGCAAACGACGAAAACTACAACACAAATCCCTTCAAGACCTTAAAGGAGATTAAAACTCTAATTCCGCTTGCTAAAAGCTCTCCTGTGAGCTCAGACCGATCAACACAACCTCCCACAACTCCTCATACCAAAACTATGGCCATGACAGAAGACCTGAATGACAAAAAGAACTTACCAAAATTCATTTTCACGGAAAGAGTCAATCCTCTTTCTCTAAGTTCTCAGCGAAAAGAGGATCCTGATTCGCAGTCACAGAGAATAGTCCAAAGTATCCAATTGAGCCCAAACTGTGACCCTCTCACTTCTATCGATTCTCAAAAGCGCGAGATAGCTAGTGGAAGAGTTATCTACGAGTCATTTAGATGTATTTCTCCCTCGAAAAAGTCCGAAAGGATATTAACGACCGGAAACCGAGAATCGCCTCCATCGACTCTTGAAACTCGAAGAAGAGAAGACCCTTACAAGAAGCTCAAGCAAGAGTTTTTTGGACAAATAGCTCCTTATCTAAAGAAGTCAGGCGACAGTTCATCCGAACTGAAGAACCGTAGATTTACACCTTGTTTTACAGAGAGTGATTACTATACTTCATTGCTTGTTACTGAAAACGAAAACAAGCTCCATTCGTCTCAGGATTCGCTCCAGAAATCAGATATAAACGCACCGAATAACTCGGAATTAGATATCAGCTTCAATAAGGTTTTAGCCTCTCAATATAACACCCACAACGACGACGAATTTGCCAATAAAAGTCCTAGATTCCCTGAAGTGAGCTGCAATCCTATTACAAAAAAATGACATTTGTAAGGGTGACCTTAGTAACGGCAATCACGTGTATGTTTACCATACTAGAGAAGTATATCAGGCAGCGGTTCGAGACGAAATGTCATTCGACATCGCGAACCTGACAATCCCACAACCAGACGAAGAAGCGAAAGAAAATGATTTTTATGCAGAGAAGAGTTTATTGGACTTTTCATGGGGCAATGATATGAAGCAGTTCACTTCGCTTCCAAAAGCGAGACAAGCGAATGGGTTTTCTTTTGATGAAAGCTCAATTCAAGCTATCGAACCCTCATTTTCTGGTTATTCAAAGCAGAGTCTAGCTCATGAAGCTGAATCTCCTCAGCGGTCTCATGCCCTTCAGCTTTCACTAGCAATTGATCCAATTGAGGAGGAGGACGCCTACGAAAGCGAGGAAAATTCGCTAGAGACCAATGATCGCTACCTTTATAATGATCCCCGATGGAAAAACGAGAAGATCGAGGTTGCGGAAGAGTCAGAGGAGGCAGGTTTGAAATATTTTGAGACGAAGGAGTACGCACAGGCCATCCAAGCGCTGAGTAAGAGTTTAGTGATAAAACAGAATCATTTAGGCAGAAACAATGTGGAAATTGCCAAATTGCTGCATAAATTAGGGTTTGTGTTTGATTTGAAAGGGGATTACGATGACGCACTAAAATGCTATGCAGAAAGCAAGGAAATTTATAAGAAGCTGTCAGGAAGCGAGTCCTCTGTGGCTGAGATCCTACAAAACATAGGAAATATATATTTCAAGCAGCAGCTGCCTCTGAAAGCGAAGCATTATTACTCGAAGAGTTTGGAGTTGAAGCTCGAGAGATTTGGAGAGATACATCGAGAAGTTGCTGCGAGTATGGTGAATATCGCGAATGTTCTCAAAATTGAAGGAAAGATACAGGATGCCGCTGTTATTTATCAAAGGGGGTCTGAGATACTATTGAAGAACAGTAAAAACGATGAAGAGTTGGCGAATGCAGCAGTTGCGATGAACAATTTGGGGCTGACTCTCATGGAGTTGAATAGGCATGAGGAAGCAGTGTCTGTCTTCGAAAAATGTGTTGAAGTTAAGAAAGGATTGTTTGGTATGAGCAGCCATCAAGTACTGGAAGTATTGACGAATATAGGAAATGCTCTATTTAAAATTGGTGATGTCAATCGAGCTGTTTTGCACTATCAGAAGGCCTTAGAAATTAAGGAAGCGTTATATGCAGATGCGCTTAGCAATGGAGAGAGCAATGATAAATTGAAAAAGTAATTATATAGACATGATTTCAATTTGATGTTGATAGCTAATAGAGTTTGTAGAGTGAAAAATTTGTGTGACTTATATTTCTTAGGAGTTAAATCATCAAAATGAAAAAAATTGAAATAATTTAATTTCTTTTTTTTTTCAACGAAAAAATTTCACAATGATTTGAAAAACTGAGAGAGCGAAAAATATTGAATTTGAATACAGTAGCCTATAACGGGTTGGATTCGTAGTGGTAGCCATCTTTGATTCTTGATAATTGGTATCGAGTCAGGACACAAATAATAATGAATATCTGATTAATATTTGAATTCGATTTAAAAATAGAAGCAATGAAATTCAGAACTGGTTTAATTTAGTTTGGAAAGGATAATAACATTTGCCTTATTTATCTCAATTTTTGAGGGCAAATACTTGTAACAACTAAAAAAAAGTATCATAAATATTTTTGGTAGTATCAATTCAAAACAGTCTTGTAGAACAAATTTATACATTGGATTGCTCATGAAGATCTTGCCTACTATGATACACTAACTTCATAGTCGTCAATAGAAAGTAGAATACGTATGTTGGTTACCCAATTAAAGAAAAATCGAAAACTCATTCCACTATGCCTTAGTAAACTCAACTGGTAATACAAGAATTTTGCTAGTCATTGCCCTGAGATTTTGATATCTTTGCTTTCTCTTTTTTTTTGTATAATGCGATGGCATTTCAGCTCCAACAACATCGATGTTTATAGCTTGAAAAGCCATCTTCTTTGTTTGCCAAATTGTTTTGTTCCAAGTGACCTTCAGAAATTTGTGTAGCACTATCTGAATTGACACTTTTATACTACCATTCATGATATAACCTTCTTGTAATATTCAGCACTGAGATTACAAAAGAGCCAGAACCAAACAACCTCAAGTTAAACGTACTTGCCATTTCGTAAAAATCAATAACCTTTCAATCACTCTTTAAAAAATCTGACGCTGGGAAGTGATTCACACTGTAAACGATTAATCTTTTGTTTCATGGTCCTTGATTCATAGTCTTATCGACGGAATACCAACCTTAAATAAAACTTGTTAAACAAGAATATGAAATACCTTAGCTCAGTTTTACTTCTTTTCATAGCTATCTGCTGTGCTTCTGCCAGTCAGCAGTACCAATCAAAATGGGGCTTAAAGAATAGCACAACAGTCGATGGAATTACCCCTCCAGTCTACCGCCTCCAACTCGATCTTCCTTACAAAGAACGCTGGAGCGAGTCTATCCTTGCAAAAAAGCAAGACATCATCCAGCTTATTGACCAATCTATCGCCGCTTATAACTACACCATTGGGCATCCCTACTACTTCGAACAGTATATCCCCGATTTCGTGTTCGAAGCCTACGACAAGGAATTCGCTCTCGAGTGCAGAGCCCTTGCCGAACTCCTCGACGTGTCCTTTACAAAGGTCGTTCTTTTACAGTTCATGTACGAAACTTTCGCCTATTGCACGTCTACAGTCGTCAGAGACAAGAACGGCACTTTGTATATGGGAAGAAACCTGGACTACGATTTTGGTGATGTGATAAAGAGAACTAGTGTAACCCTCGAGGTCTATAAGGGTGACGAATTGGTATATATTGCGAATCATATCCTAGGATTCTTGGGTCATCACACTGCCTTTAAACCAGGAAAATTCTCTCTGTCGCTGAACCAGAGGACGACTGTCACTAGAAGAACGCAGCAGGATATCATTAAAGGGCTGTTAACAAATGCGTTTTATCTATTTTGGGCTCATCATACTCAAGTTTCATATGGAATCAGATATATTTTCGAAAAAGCTCAGAACTACACGCAAGCTGTAGAGATAATCTCAAACACGAAGCTGATAGCTCCGGCGTATTTAACTATCTGCGGCGTCGAACAAAACGAAGGAGCAGTTTTTGCAATGGATCGAGATGGGGTAAATGCTGTTCGGTACTTGAACGAGAGCGATTGGTTCCTTGTGCAGACTAATTATGATTGGATAGACCCAGATCCTAATCATGATAACAGAAGAACCGCGATGGAAGATAGGCTGAGGGAAATGAAGCAAGAGAATTTGACGCCTGAGAAGCTTTATGAGCTATTCACCATGACGCCAAATTTCAATTTGATTACTATCCAAACCATGATTTTCTCTCCGGAGCTAAGTTTTATGAATTCTACCGTTTGGCTTAACTGATTTTGTTGAGTGTATCGTTCAGGTAGAATTGAGAAAACAAGTGCATACATTAATTGTATAAATCCCTGTAGTTGAGAAAAACAAAAACTACATGTAAATGTAAATTTGTAAGAAAATCTAAAATATTACAAATTCTACGAAAAACTAATATCTATCATTCACCAAAGGATTTAAACATTTAGGAAACATTTGTAATTTCTTTTTGGAAAATGAGACAACAGGGTTCTATTCTTAACGTATGTGCTTTGCCTCATATTTTCTTTCCCTTAGGCATTATCATGTAATGCGTTGCCTTGATAGTTATTTCTCGGTAATTTTCCGTAGGTAATACAATTGAGTATAGAATCCTCCTCACTCATAGAACATTATACTTTTGATAAATTCGAGTAAGCTTTAGGTAAGCATAGAAGGGTTTCTCTCAGTGTAAAATAAAAGACGAGCTATATCTTATGACAAGAAATATGAATATATATAATCTCTAGAAAGCTTTCTTGGTCATAATATTGTAGAAATCATCAAAGGTAATCTCTTCTCCGTTGGATGCAGCTCTCTCAAGCATCTCCTTAAGCTCATCTTGAGTCATGGTCTCACCGAGTTCCTTCGCGACTCTTCTCAGGTTCTGAATATTAATTGTGCCTGTGCCGTCGTCATCGAACAAATCAAAGATCTTTTTGATGCCTTGCTTTGTTTCCTTATCACCCAACTTAGCAGTGATGGCATTCAAGAATGTTTCAAAATCGATAGAAGGTCCTTCGTTCTCCAAGTCAGCGATCATTTGGTAGATCGTAGGGTTCTTGGTCTCGAAGCCGAGGCTCTGCATGGCTGCCTTGAGTTCTTTAGGGTCAATGCTGCCAGAGTTATCAGTATCGAAAAGATTGAAAGCTTCCCTGATTTCTTCGATTTCATCTTCAGTGAGTCCTGGTCTCTCGATTGGTTTCTTGGTGCCCTTGCTTCCAGGCTTGCCAGCGGCAGTAGTAGAGCCAACTTTTCCTCCTTTCATCTTTTCTTAAAAATCGGTTGAGGGGGTATTCTAATTATTTTTTTTGATTTTATTAATTGCGAATCTTTGTTTGTTTAAATAAAAACAATTCCGATTTTGAAATTTCGAATTTAAAAAAATGCTTGAGAATTAAAACTTACGAAACTTGTAACTGAATCGATGAGTCGAAAAAGAAACCAATTTTGATCCTTATTGAACAATTACAAGAGAAGACAAACCATTAATGAAAAAACGATCTTACATTGGCATCAGCTATCGTTCTATCAAATTTATGTATATTTGTGTTTGATAGTCAGCCTATAGGA
>ENA-UOTX01002105-UOTX01002105.1-compost-metagenome-genome-assembly--contig:-NODE-2105-length-10856-cov-9.375267_pt1 | contig 10856 bp, 7 predicted proteins | sample MGYA00238143_ERZ746982 | MGnify/ENA primary metagenome ERZ746982 (study PRJEB28758, sample SAMN06268862) | compost metagenome | isolation source: single cell | place: USA: California, Emeryville, Joint... | reverse complement strand
AAGAAAATAGCCTTCGCAACCCTTCCATACGCTCCTATAAGTTCTCACATTCAACAAGCACAAAATTCAGATGAAATAGAGGCTAAGCAGGGCATCATTCAGGTAATGGACGATCTGAAAACCCAGAGAGCCAGTGTTTTCTGGTTTATGAAATGTACTATAATTCATAAGGTAACGAAGAACAGAAAAATTTCAGAATTCATATCTAAACTTGAGAACATTTAAGAAAAGGAACTCTGGAATAGCAGTATGATTATTTCTTCTCCATAAGATGAAAATTAAGATGGCAAATTTCTCGAAATCAGATATCATTAGGCATTACAGCAGAGACAAAGAAATTTTGTTATTCGATGTGTGACACAGTTCTATGTGTTACTTTAGAAAAAGGACATAAAACCACTCACTCACCAATCAATCTAATCAACAAAACCAACCAAAAATGATAAGATCTCAAATCATTTATCATTTATAAATAAAATTCATTTTATAGCTTAGAAAGATATTTATACAAAGTTGTGGCCCGTCTGGTTGTCACTTTCGATAGATTTTACTTGCAAATTCTGTTTCCTGTGAGCACATTTCGTTTTTGTCAGTTTAAGAGAAATTGATTTTTTTGTTCATCAGTTCTTCAGCTTTTTTCACGATATTTTCTTCCCAAGTCTTGGACATATTCTCTTTCACTTTTTTCACAAACAAAAGCACTTTCTGTGATAATATATCTTTATTAACAACACTTATCATTTCAATTAACAATTACCTCCTCGTTTTCAGTCTCAACTTGTTTGAGATGATTCCATTCATAGTATAACGTCATAAAAAAGTTCTGTGTTGGTGTCACAAATCTGTTGAAAATGTCAAAAACATTAGCGAGTCATTCAAAGTAGCATTATCTTTTACCTATCATTCCAATGGACTCCAAGGGAGGCTTTCACCTTCTCAAGATATTCAGTAAAAAGGATCTACGAGTCATTTTTATTTAAAATGAAACCCAACAAGATCAATTACCTCCTTATTGAAAGAATTAGTCTTGAAAATTATCCAGATTTCCATAAGTTGATTGTAGAACTCTTGTGCTGGCTGAATGAACCTGATTTTAATTTCGTTTTTGATATCATTGGCTTTATTCGAAATTTTGCTTTCAAACTGCACCAGCCGATTATAATTCACTTCGACCATGTTCGTAACAAAATTGCGAGTAATTTGCCAGTCTTTATTGGTCGTTTTGACAATATTATTGATGTAGTGAAGCGCGAATTCAATCAGGTTCTGGTTCAAAAGCTTCTCCGTCTTTTTGTTAACTTTTTTGATCTCAATGACTGTGCGATTGGAGTAAGGATTCCTTCTCTTCAAGTTTCCTGAAGTAGATTCATTGCTGCGGTCCGCAAGAGATAAATTATTCAATTTCTCTTTAAGTTCTTCAGATTTGCTGCTACTTTCGTATTCGCATGTTTCTGTAAATAATTTATTAGTAACCAAGCACTTTCTGCTCATTTATTACCCATCTGGAAATTCGAATTGAAATTATCAAGATTCTTGAGCTCCTTTTCATCTTGAATTGAGGACACCGATGAGAGTTCTGAGTGGACTTGCTTTGGTTTTTCCTGCAGAAAAAAAAAACCATATAAATTCCTTTTCAATCATTTGCTGGCTTACATAAATAAAGTCTTTAATTTTCTCTGTTGCGACAAGAATAGGCTTCAGCATTCTATCAATCATGCGTTAAGCGTCTTAATTGCCTCGAATTCATTACTTAGATTTTGAGTTGTAAAGGTTTTGAAGCTTATTGAGTATATATTTCTTCGATTCCATCATAAATCCTTCGCTTTTGTTCGCCGCAAGCGGGTTAAACAGACTGCTATCAAGCGTTTCTTGCCAAATTTTGATGGCTGAGATATAGAAAGCTTTTATCACAGCATTATAGTTCGCCTCATCTGTTTAAAAAAAGTCATTCCAGCTGCACGCCACAGGCACAAATTACCAATTTCAAGGGCTTTCAGCTTCTCTCTCAATCTCTGATCGAAACTCTCCACCACCTTAAAGTCTTCGAAATCCATCTCGGAAGGAATAGATTCACTCTGGGATTTTTGTTTATCTTCATCGTTTGTTTTAGTTTCTTCTGCTGTTGCATTATCCTTGCTTTCTTCCATATTCTCTTCCTCTTTGGTGCTGTTTTTTGTGGCATTTTTTTTATTTCCGTTGAAATTGATTTCCTTCCTTAACTCCAACCACACTTCGAGAGCAGAATTAAAAACGATATCTCCTTGGGGATAGAGTTTGTTGCCATCGTTCGTTTTGTACACCACGGCCTTCGCGTAGTTCGCCCAATCTTCGCCTAGAGAAAATCGATTTTTCACGAGTTTCTGATGAGGAAGGCTTACCGAGAAACTTCTTGAGGTTATTCTTAAAGAGCAAGTACTTAGTGAACAAAAGCTCAGATTGCTCATTGAAGAGTCTGAAATTTGAGTAGTAAAATGTGGTGTTTGCTTCGATTTCTGGCGCTGAGGCCAAATTATTCTCTTTTATAGAATATTAGATACTCAAAACCACAATTTTTACTGGGCGAGTTGCCACCCTCAGACATTTGCGTCTCCATGGCTACCTATTGTGCTGTTTTAGTATGGCTTGTGGTTTTAAATTGCTTTAATCTGTCAAAATATTAGTTTCTAATTTGGAAAGCCCTGTTTATTCGAGCTCTTCTTAATCAAGAATCATATTTCCCTTTTAAAATTGCTGTGCGTAATTTTGTTCAATCTACGTCATCAGATGCTTGATTTAATACGTCTCATAAGCAATTCTGAGCTATTATGACCTCAGGAATCAGTTGCATTAGTCAAGTCAATGCTTCAATAAACCCTCTCATAGTCTTAAATGCCAATTTTACGTTTTGTTTGAGTTCAAATGAAGGTTCGGCTTCGAAATATTGGTAGATATTGATGATTCTAATGATGTATCATTAATTCATATTTCTCATTATATTTTGCTTTTGGTTTTGAAAGAAATCTGTGAGGATGTCCCCTTTTATGCAGAGGGTTGCTCACGCATTGAGATAGTTGATGACTACCTTCAGAGGGTTTATCAACTCTTCAGTTCTACCAGCTAAATGTCACATATTTTAAGTGACTCTCATCTCTTAGAGAGCCTGCAGATGTCGAAATAAGCATCATCGGAAAAAAATTAGCCAGATCAAATTCCTCATAGTTTGTGAATAGATTTTAATTATGTTAGATGTTTTTATTATTGATCAATACTTGTGGAACTATCACATTCATACAAGTATTCATAATTGAGATGATAGAAGAGCAATTCTCAAATAATAGGGATGGAAACTCGCATAAATTTCGCAAAAGCCTCCAAACCTCAGAAAAAATTCCAGAAAAACTTGCCTTGAAAATAAAAAAAATGGATTAGCCCGTATTATTTTTAAGAACAAACAGCTAAATTTTTCCTCAGGATACTCAATTTCAATATGATTTAGGTTATGGCTCCAAGGGGACAACAAAAATCAAAATCAGTATACTGTGGTCGTGGTTACGATTCTCATCTTTGCATCTATCACTCCATCTTTGCAAAATTAAGTAACAGAAGAAATGAAAATATTAACTGGAATGCTGATCTCCGTTTGCGAGTTGTTTTTGGGGGATGAGCAATTCAAATTATCATCAATTAGGGAACCTGAACAACCTCTGATCCGTCTAATATCAGTACTTTCTCAATACTTTCTTATTGGCTTCAACAGCGGACAATTACCAAAGAAATAAGTCAAGCTGTTAATTACTACTGTTTTTCTGATAGCTCTAACAAAGCCTAACCAACCTAAAAAAAATTAAGAAAAATATTAATTTTTCAGTACTTCGAGTAAACAGCACAACCAATCTAATCTGGCTCACCTTAAAGAAATTTACTCTGAAGATATCACTGTTACAGCCAACTTATAACTAGATGATTGGCAATTAATAATAACATAAGGAATAGCAATATTAACAGATGGAATACATAACTGTTGTTTGGATTCTTGGAGAACACCTGGCCTTAAAATTCAAATTAACCCTCGGAGAATATTTCACCGCCATTTTCAGTATCTTCTCAGTTCCACGTAATGCAGATCTTCGTTTCGAACAAACTTTGGCGAAGTCCTGCTTCCTGCTTATACCGATTCTCTCGATTTTGATATATCAAGTGTCATTAATGGCGACTCAATTATGCCTCTCTCAGGAATCTTTATCTTCATTTATTGATCAAACAAAAACCATTATTATCACCATATCAGTTATTGGACTCGCTTTCATTCTCTCTTTCCGTCAACTTCATAAAACTCAGCGCTTTGGTCTTTCTGAAAGAAAACCCATTTCAATTATGACTACCTTTTTCTTCGTTCCGTTCATCTATATCTTATGCCAGAATAACTCGCTAGACCTGGATGCTGATGCAATGCACTGGGCACAATACACAATCGTATTGATTTTGATGGCCTATGGTCTTATAATCGTATGCTTCAATGATGTCGAGAGTAATTCTCTCTCTTGTGTTTTGGAAGAGCTCTTTTCTATATTCTATCTTCCAATCGGGGTTTATTGGCTGTCAAAAGGTGTTATCGTGCTTGAGCATTGCAATCACTTACACCATAATGCTCTGCATTTATTGATTTTCTGTGCAGTTGGACTTATTTGGACATTAGTTCCTGCGGCCCTGCAGCTATTACTTTGGACTGCCGACTTGATTTATCAGTTGGTTCTAATTCTCCCAATCTACAAAACATCTAGCTATCAAGCTGATGCACGCAAGTCATCCTGTTATGGAGATGGAGATTCACGTGAAAATTATGTCAAATGTATTGAGTTTGGAAATGTTAAAGAAAAAATATGTCCAATCTGCTGGGAAGATTTCGATGAGGAAGAAAAAATCCTGAAGAGAGAAGGATGCTCTCATTGCTATCACGTCGGTTGCATAAAGCAATGGGTGCTCAGAGACTCTAGGTGCCCACTGTGCAGAGGATGGATCAATAACAAATCAGTATTTCAGAACGTAACTAATGAATGTGTTTTTTAATTATCAATCAATAATGGAAATTTAGTAGAATTCATGATAGTTATATGATGTTTGTTCCTGTTTTTTTAAAAATGTCAAGTGATCTATTTTAATTTTTTTTTTTTTGGTGCGTAACTTTAGATATAAATACACGGAAATAAGATTAAACACAGCTCAGCAAGGAAAAAACTTTCTTTCAATACAACAGAAAATGATTTTTGCTGCCTCACTTCACTTTTTATTTTTCAACTTTCCAAAAACTCATGTCTTTATAAACAATTATCACAATTCAAGAGGCAAGCAAAATTAAGCTAAAATTAAAGATATACTTAAGAATCAATAACTTTAAATGCCTTCCTTTGTCGCCACGCTTTGTAAATCACTCGCAGGAACGCTTTGCTGCTGCAAGTGCTTTAAGACGAAATCCGCACATCCCACTCAAGAAATAGGTCGATTTGAGCGAGTTTACCCTTCAATTTCTCAAGAAACGAGGCTTACTTTCTATACTCACAACGATGATCAGTTTATTCATATTCCTCATGAGACCGACATCGACAAAATCATAAATTATCATAAAGACGCCACCAAACTCTCCGAAGAAGACGCGGCTCAGATCGAAGCCTACTTTATTGAGCTGAAACAGCTTTACGCTAAATATTCAAAAGGGTCCAACCCTCTCATGTCTCAAAGATATGAACATCCAGGTGCATTTTCAATGCGTCTCTCAGATGAACAAGGCGCAACACTAGCAATTGACAAAGCCAATATCCAATGGAAAAAAGCACCGCATTTGGCCATTGACATACAAAAAGGGAGATTTTTCTGGCCTGAAGAGCTCAAAAAACTTGATGGGCCATTTGTTCGTGTTAGGATGGTCCGTATTAAACCTTCCACTATGCGCTCTTCCCATGAAATATCGAAAAATGCAGAAGTTCTTAAGATGTATGAAACGTTTCCTGCTGAAGACATTGTAAATCCACAATGGAATCAGGCTTTTGTGCATACTTTCAATGAGGATGAGTTTATGCACTCTCTCAGTGAAAATGAGAACCTTCAAAATGAAATCATCGGGTTTCAAGTCAGTCTTTTATATCAGAAGGAAAATGCCGACCAGGTTCAAATTGGAAGTGAGCAGACGTTTTTCCTGAGGGAGTTGATCGATCAGCAAATGAAGACGAAGGAAGTTGCGTTCAAGCATGGGAAATCCATGGGATTAATAGCAAAAATATCGATTCGAGTGCAATTTGTTCACGATGAGTTTGCATTGAAAAAGGCGGTTTCACAGTCTATTGAGTATCGGATAGGGCAGATCTCTGCTATTAAGAAGAAACACCCTGAGGTGTTTAAACTCGTCCGTAGAAACACAATGGCAAGCAGTATGAATGATAGAGAATCTGTTCGAGACATTGGCTCGCCAGATGGATCTTACAGTTTCGAGACTGGTCTTAATTTCACCTAGAGCCGTTTGAAATTTCTAGTCATAGCAGATATATTGAGTTTTTACACCTCCAATGGGAGAGAAATTCTTTGAGGATTACATTACATATAGTAGATGTTATTGGAAATTTTTTTCTTCGTTTGCCATTTTTCTAAAATTGCATTGAGAGATTTCAAATTAAAAGCCCCCACCTACAAGCAAGAATAAGTAAATAGCATTCTCAAACCATATTCGAATTTATGGCGTCTGAAGTCGCAAGGCAAAAGAGTCCAAATTACCAGCAAAGTAAGGAAAAAGATCGAGTTGATCTAGCTTCAGCGGACTTCATTATTACTATAACTGGTGTTGCGATATGTATATAACATCAACAAAATCAAAGCAGAAAGTTTAGATCTTATTCATATTTTATCAAGACAACATTCTCGTGATAGAGTTTTCTCCAAAAAATCGGGCGCTAAACTTTGAATCTCAGAATTATTCTCTTTTTTGAATTTATAACCTTCTGATATCCCATTTCTTACAACAGAGTAAAAAGCAGTTTATCAATGGGAAAAAGAGGGTAAGTGGCTAAGGAATTACAATTGTACAAATAGATAGATTAATTCGCTAGTTGTGTATTGTTACAATTAAAAAAAAAAACATAGTGCCAGTCACTAACTAATACACAGAATAATAATGCACACATACCCAAATATGAAAATAAACAATACGACTCAATTACCATACCATCACAAACCAAACTTCTCACTCAAAGTGCTTTCCTCTTAGGAAGAAATGACTTCTCCTTGTCTTCAGTTGAAAGCCTCCACATATTTCAAACTGAGCGAGCTGAATGGTTTCCCTATTAAACATTTGCTGTATTAGGTTGAGAGAGCTCTAAGCCGATCGACTCCTCATTTTCCTTGTAGTGTGGTGATTATGTCGTCTTTCTCTTTAATCTGATTAACAAGGGCCTTGATAACGTTTTCCAGGTCATTTTGACCGTGTTTTGCATCTTCGATTAGCTTCTTAATATCAATTTGTGCGGGCTGAGCTCCTGGAAGTTGTATTGAGTTACTTCGTCTTCTCTCATAGCGAAGCTCAGGCAATGCGTCACTTTCGCTTCTGACTTTCATAAGCTCGTAAGCATTTTCAGGGAAATAGGTATTAAAATCTTTAATTTCCAACGAGCCATTAGATTTCACTTCTTCTTTGTTTAGATCATTCTCATTATTTCCATGGCTAACAGGCTTCTCAAAAGTCTCTTTCTCAGTCTCATTGCTTGGCTGTTTAAAGCTATTCAGCACCATGCTTCTCATAGACCCAAACATCGAGTGATTCATCATGTCATTTGGAAATCTTTCGTTATCAAACTCGTACATGTAAGGATCTGTAGGGAAATGAACTGCGCCCATTATAAATTGAGTGGTATTATGAGGAGTTGCTGGTTGTTTATCAAGCGCTGCTTTCTTCAATTTTCTTGCAAGCCACTGTTTTTGACGTACATCGCGATAATTAATTTTCTACAAGGTCAAACATGTGAATAAATGGTTGCGCACGACTTATTTACCTTCTTCTTTGAGGGCTGGTGGGCTGTTTTCTTCATTGACTGTCGGATTGCCTGATTTTGATTAAATTTGTCTTTTGGCTTAAACCACGAATTTTTTCGAAGCGGTGGAGGACGGGCATCCGGAATGGACACGGAGCGCGTTAGTCCTTTCATAATCGGTGATCTTTTCTTGATGTCTTCAGGGTTCATTTTTGATAATTAATGGCCTTTAGAACGGATTTTTCTAAGCAAGAGTCCAGGGACGATAATCGTTAAAATTAATTCAGTGAGTGCTAAACAAAACACTGAGAATTCCATTTTTCTTGCCATAGAAACCTTTCTGGATGCCAAAGCTGTTGGGAAAGGCCCATTTATTGGTAAAAGTCTGTGGTAGTTGAACAATAGGTTCAGAATTGAAATGGTATTTGAAGAAAAAATATTTAGAAAAAGCACTAAAATCATACAATTTGAAAAAAAACCCGATATAATATGTCATTTCGAAGTAATAGTTTTCAGATAGCTTCAGGAAATGAAGTATTAATTTAGTGAGACCTTCTTCGTTAGAGTAAGAAATTCAATCCGATAGATAGGAGGGTAGACCAACCAATTTTTCGAAAAATTCTTTAAGTGCTCAGAAGAACTATTTAGGGATAAAACAGTGTTTGGGTCTGCTTGGACTGCAAAAATAATGCAGATTCAGCTCGCCGTAAGCTAAGGTATAAAGCCAGTTCGTTGGATTGAATTATACTGAGCTTAACTCCGATTTTTTGTTATGGGAATTAATTCCTAATTAATTTCCGGAATCATATTCTTAGAACACAATCTCTAAACACTCAATCATCAAGCCCAAGACACCGTGTAAAGTCTTACATGCATCTTTCAGTCTAATAACTCCTGTGAATTAGCATAAATGTTTGATAACACTAGGTATTTTTTAGATTTATAATTGCTACTTATTCTTACATAACAAAGCTGGAATCAGGGCAGTTTCTCTCTGTCTATTGCTCATTTGATAAGAGGTATTCAATCGAATCATTATAATATATTTTCGCTTCACAAATGCTGCTGGAGGAAAAAAAATTTATCACGACAAACGAGAGACGCTCTAAGAAAATCAGAAGCACTGCATGCTTACAATTTAATTTGTCTCGAGTCACCAAAGTTTCAAGGATCTCAGAGAACCACAAAATTTTCATCGTAGTACTAGATATACTCAATGGCTAATCGAAATCCGCATGCCTAGGGCTACAAAAACTAATCATATCTTCAAACTCTTTGAATATGCCATAACAATTAACTTTGTTCCTGCAAGGGAACTATTGTCTCATAAGAAAATTGGATTGCCATAAGATTTTTGTTTAAACTTGCATGGATGAACCGTAATGGCAAAAATGTACGAGGCAACTATGTATTCGGACTAATAATAACAAAAGAGCGCCAGGTAAAAGACCTTGATAGTCATAATCGGAGATCTCAAGGCACTTTCTTGAAATCGCTTTATTTCTTTCCTCCGACAACCTTGGACTTGGCAACACCTCTGACTTTCTTCTTCTTGTTCTTGAGTTCCTTTCTACCCTTTCTGTTACCGGTTCTCTCAGGAAGGAGTTTGATCTAATTGCCAAAATTGTATTAGTTATCAGTAATTGTGAGATTTCATCAAGGAAGGAAGAGCGAGAAGGCGTAAATGCAAGGAGGAATATCAATTACTCTTCTGAGTCTGTATTTTGGCTCGTATTTTTTCAAGTACTCTTCATTGTCGTAGATGAAGGCGAATCCAGTGCTTCTGCCACCACCGAATTGAGTTTTGAAACCAAAAACGCTGATGTTCTTGACATCGGTTTTGTATTTCTTTGCCAACATTTCTCTCAGCTTCTCCTTTGGGACGGAAGGGACGTTAGGGTGGACAGCATCGACAATCTAATTTTACAAATGAAATTGCATTCACGAATTGCTCAAAATGCTCGAGTTAAGTTACCATCTGTCTTCTGGAGAGAAGTCTGTTAGTGATGAACTTTCTGACTCTCACAACCACTTTATCGTACTGCTTATCTGACATGCGATACTACTTTCTCCTCGATAAACTTGGAATTAAAAGATTGGTTTTATCCTTTACCCTTTAATAAACTGGACTCCTTAAATATCTTCACAGCTATTTATTACTTTTTGAAGGAAAGCAGAGTTCGAAGGAATCACCACCCGCAATTCTTGGATATTTTGCATGGGTGATCATAAATAAGTTGCATCGTGTCAGGGTCATTTCGCTGAAGACCAAAGGTATTGAGATCTATTGATCAAATATTAAGATAGGGCAGGAAAATTTATCAAGAAAAGAGTTTCTTTAAGGAATTATGGTCAATTTATGGAGGATCTTGCTACCTTGCTATCATAGTTTTAATTATTGGTTTTAAAGATGAATTATTTTCATCAATCAGAGTGATAGAGGATATGAAAAACCTAATTTTTGATATTTTTGAGAAGTATTTACTAAAGAGAAAAGTGAATGAAATTCCATGAGAATCTGAGTTTGAAGACTAATTGTTGACAAAGTTTCCACAAAATCATATGATTAAAGTGATTTCCGTTGAATTCACTCGATTTTGAGGCTATGCAATCGTCATCATGTTGCCAACTATGAGAATTTAGCTGTTGGCGAGATTTCCTGAGAAGATACAGTGTAAAAATGAATTATTACAATATGTAAGTGGTGAATGTAATCTATCTGAAGGGATATGATTTTTAAAAGGAGAAATGATATCTTTAAAGAGGTGAGTTAAGATATCATATCTTGTAAGACACTTTGGCCGAGTGGTTAAGGCGTTGCCCTGCTAAGGCAATGGGGTTTCCCCGCAAGAGTTCAAATCTCTT
>ENA-UOTX01002103-UOTX01002103.1-compost-metagenome-genome-assembly--contig:-NODE-2103-length-10876-cov-19.633670_pt1 | contig 10876 bp, 6 predicted proteins | sample MGYA00238143_ERZ746982 | MGnify/ENA primary metagenome ERZ746982 (study PRJEB28758, sample SAMN06268862) | compost metagenome | isolation source: single cell | place: USA: California, Emeryville, Joint... | reverse complement strand
CCGAGCAATAGCTTATCTCTTTATACATGCTCGTATTATGACGAGACAAGCAGAATGTACAAGTCCGATGGTTGCTCGTTTATTGGAGAGAACATGACTCACATTATCTGCCAGTGTAACCATGCTACAGAATTTGCTGTTCAAATTAACCAAGATACCTTGAATTCGGTCGATAATTTCTTCAATAAACCCTCTCTTCAAGAACTTCTCGAGTTGTCTGCGACCACAAATTCAGCAACTTCGAAAAATCTGAATTTTACTCTTGCACTTCAAAAGAACATTCTCTCCAAAGTCTCAAAAGCCGTCCGAGAGTACAAGATGGAGAGGATTAATTACTGGCCTATTGTTATTTCAATAACCATCCTCGTTCTCTTTATTTTAATCTACCCATGCCTAAACTTCCTTCAGACGATCCAAAAAGATTACTTTGCAAGTTGGGAAGCCGAAACGCTTACTGCACCTAAAGAGGAAGAATCTCAGCGAGATATTAAGAGTCCGAAAGCAATCTCTTTCAAAGAAGCAAAGAATTTCTGGAGCTTTTATGCACTCATCCATGGAAAATATGAAAAGTTCCTGATAAACAATTCAGTGAGGACTTTTAGTTTTTACACTGAGATACTGAATCTGATCGGTAATGTGCTATTGTGGACTCTCTTCTTTAACTCCAGGAAGCAAAGTTCAACAATCCTAGCCTATGTATACACAGTACTGTTGGCTCTCGGCACGAGTCTGGTGACCTATTATTTGACTTTGGGATTGATGGCCTATCGCAAACTCCGGGCCGTGAGAAAATATCACACGAATGCTGAGAAAGGGTTGCTCTACTCTCTCTCTCATTTCACTCGTCTCGAAAATATTCAGTTAGCACTATGCTTACTCATAGTACTAGGTTGGCTAACCCTCTTTGGAGCCTTTTCGACGATTCTGTCAGATAGTGAGGTTAGAATTTGGCTTGGCTGCAGCTTAGCAGCTGGAATCACTAGCTACCTCGTAATTGATAGCGGACTAGTTTTCCTCTGCTTCGTCACTAAGCGGAGAAAGCTTTTCTTGATTTTAGCATTGAGATCTTTAAGCGGAGAGTACACAACTTAGATCTTCATGAATTGTGATCGTATTAGAATTTGGCAGCATTCCACAGAACTTTTATGATTTCAAGCTTTATCATTATAAACTTTATGAAATAAGATGAAAATATGCGAAATATGTAGTTTCACATTCATGGATAATCATATTCGCTCTTGAAAAAAAAATCTTTCTAATTCGAGTTTGCTCATTTTGAGTTACTGAGTTTGCCTTTTTTTTTTGTTTTGGGAGTAATATCTCCTTATTTATTTTCTATATCATCAATAGTTTGCTAGGGTGACCTGTTCTATTTGCAGATTTCGCCGATACTTACTGACATCGAGGTCAAAGCCTTCCTGAATTTGGATAACCCGCTACCTCAATGTTCTAGTTCCTCTAGTTAGCGACAAAGTGGAATTAACTGCACTTAATTCTGGCTATGAACTCTCTCAGCAGAGGGTGCATATTATTGAAATTTGCCTTCTACAGATTTATGAAATTCGTTACTCGAAATCCTCGCCTTCCGAGGAACTTAATACATGCAATCAAATGCTAGAGATAATTTGTTACGCTCTTTAGTTGAGCATGATTCATTTTTTATGAGATCCATTCCTTTTATCTCCAGTTTTTAGCTCCCCAGCCCTATTCTAAAGGCGAATAAGATCTCATTGAAGAGTATCCTATAAAAATATAAAGCGATAAGAGAAAGAATATAAGGGAAGTGTGCATGTAAAGCTATTCTTCTAAGGATCCTAATTAACTCGAAATAGAAAAGGATAATACTTTAATATTCGGAAAGGCTCAGCTCATTTTTTGGGAATTTCCCGAAAATCCGATTATGCCGCTCTTTTCAAATTAAATTCAAGGCTGAGATTCTCCCGAGTTCGATCATCAATTCATGTAGGACAAAAAACACTTGAAATTTTGGTGTAATGGCAGTGTTTCGGAACATTCTATTATTTCAATACACACTAACTATTCCATCTAATGATCTTAATAAAAAAGTGATGCTCTTGGTTTTGAAAGCTTCAAAAAGATCCTTTCGTGCAGCGAAGAAATTCTAAAAGCAAAGTAAATTCTCTTTTTCAATCCGAGTGTTTCAAAGAGTGTGACTCCAAACCTTCATTAATTTTGAGCTTCAAATTGCCAAACAACTCAATTTTCTGTTGTCATTTGGGATTGAGATTTTATTTTCATACTCAATTTACATATTGATTAAAAGAAGAAGGTATTTTGTAGAGAGGAGAGGTTTCTTGGATCTAAAAAGTGGAACTACCCTGGTAAAGAAACTAACATCCAAATTACTCTCGATATTGTTAAAAGACGTTTCAGAGAAAACAGTGATTTTTTCGATAAATTTCACTTTTCAAATATTCTGAATAGAAGATTTTTGTCAATTTTATCAAATGAGAAAATGGAAAATTTTCAAACTAACGAGGATAACTTTTGAATTTCTCTCATTACTGAAAAGAATTTCTTACCGAACAAGAAGAAGATGATAATAATTTATTCTAACTCGAATTAATCTAATTTGTTGAACATCGACTAATTAATGGAAAACGAAATTGTATAAAAAGAATTATCTGTATAAAATTTGAGCATCACTATCATCAACTCCAGTAAATTTAATAGGCTTCAAATAGTTACGCAATTTCTAAAGAAATTAGAATACATTTCTTCTATAAAAGGCGAAAATGGTTCTTTATGGAAAACAGATTTTTTTTCTGAATGTCAAATGAAAATCTGTTTCAACGTCAATTTGTTCAAGATAACATGCAATTGAATCATATGGCCCTTATGAAATGCAGAAATTCATCTCTTCTCATTCAAACGCTGATTCGAGAGACAGAATGAGACCTGAAAGAGCTGGAAATGATGTCAACACTCCAAACAAAGTCCGTGATCCTCAACCTTTCTCGAAACATACAAAAGATTGTCTCAAATTTTGCCGAAGGCTCTCAAATATTATGCTGTCTCAACTAAAAAGGCAATCAAAGATCATCCAGAATGTGCTGAAATTAAACGTAGGAGCCTTAGCAACATTGATTCCTCTTCTGGACCTCACTCCTGTAAACATTCTCAATCTTGAAATACTTCAATTGCAGGCTCTGTTCCAGGTTTGGACGACTTCAAGGAGATGCTGTCTCATTACAAAAATAAGAAAATTTGCATAGTAAAATCGGAACATTGGGATCTTGTTTTCGATAAAACAACATGCATTGGCACTTTTCAAAAAGTCTTCAAGGCTCTTAACTGCTCGATGAATAGTTCTGCGATAAGAACCCTTGTGGAAGATCGGGCTTTTAGTGCCATCCTGTCTCGGTTGTTATATTCCTCGAGCAAGATTATTGCACTGACATTGATATTGAAAGACCCCTCAGAGAATGGTCTGAATATCAGGAAGATGAAGCTCATTGATAATTTTATCACAATGATGATTTATCCAGAGTATATTGGGATGTACAATGATAGAGCTGGCAAATTTGCTCTGGAATGTTTGCAATAAATGCAAAATTTGCTGCTCGAAGAGGGTTCCTGAAGGGTTTTCGAGCATTCTCAGCGACTTAAGGGCACGGATAAAAGAGTTAATAGCAAGACTGACTCAAATTATTGAAAATTCAGGTTCGGATGATGTCGGAGCGACTGCTTCAATTCTAGAACTTGTGATCAATAATTTTTAATAAAGTTTCAGATCTGAGAAAAAGTAGGCAAGATATTTAATTCGATTCAAACCCTTGAGTAAATATTTGTTCGTTGATTTATTAAAGGAAAGATATCAATTTTCAAATATTTAGATTCGGAACAAGTTTCCATGCTCGGCTTTTGTCTTTTAGCTTTTTGTGATTAGCTTCAAATAACGAGATAATTCAGTCACTGATGTATAAGCAAATATTTATGTCGTTTTATGCTGGCTTTTATGTAACCACTAATAAAGCAATTTTCTATTGAATTTCCAATGTCATGACGTTTTCAGAGAGCCTGCTAATCTTCAAAGTTGCCACAACATTGAGCTTCTGAAAGTAACCCGATAGATTTGCAGCTCGTTTGAGACATTTGTTATGCAACCTGATGGCAATATCAGAGATGGAAATATACAGCCAAGTACTGATACAAATTCTGATGCAAACCAGAACGATTTGGTTGTCCTTGTAATGTGGAGACTTAATTCGCAGGATCAGACTCAACAAGGAGAACTTTTTGATAAGAAACATGACGGACAAGAGAAATTGCCAATTCAAGTCCTAGGAGAAAGGATCTCGAACTCGAATCCCTATCGCTCTGTCGAGATCTTTGCTGTCCAGAAAAGATGAAAAAACTGAAGATCAGGAACATAATGAGAATAATCGATCAATAAATCAACAAGAAAATGAAGGACTGCGAGCTCACATCAATTAAATACGAAGCGTCATTGTTCACACTCTACACTTCCCAAGTGATATTACATTATTATCAATGAATTCAAATTTATTTATAATGACATTAGGGCAAACTGCCTGCTTTTATATAATTTTCTTCTATTAGACTGTTTATTAACTTAGAGGAGACAAAGGATCTTAATGCGTGCAGACTGAAGGACGCAACTATTGATTTACTTCCTCAAATCATAAAAAGAGTTAATACAAAACGATTAAAAAAACAGGCTTAGTTGGTCTATTTTTCCAAAATTAAGTAACTGTTTCAGATTAAATTAGAAGTAAAAGCAAATATTGCAAGCCTTCAAGAATTATATTTTGCTAAGAAGTTTTCTTAAAAACAACAAGACAATATTTATTCGCTATGCTAGAAACTCTCTCTCTCCATTTATAAGCTCTCATCAACAAAGTTAGTAAAAGTATGTTTCCATTATTCTTTATGATAGATTGAAACTTCGCATGCTGTATGCAAAATGCATTCAAATTATGAATTTACACAGAAATCAAAAAGTACTATTTCATACAATCTATCGCTTTGCTTACTTTATACTTGTAGGATATGATCCCTAAGTAGATTTACCAAATTATATTAGGAAATTTTTATCAGAAGTCCTACAGCCTTGATGTTTTTTTGAGCTAAACTCAATTTTTCAGAAAGAATGCTGGGAGAGAACGTTTTTAACTAGTTGTGAATTTTCCAATGCAAAATATGAGAATTTCCTAGTCCAGATGTTGCGAGGAAAACATAGGTCTCGGTATGAGGCCAAATTAAGGTGATTCATTTCCACAAAGGGCATCGTTTTCAAGCCTCATTATCTGAAATATTCTCCGTTTGCCATTCGTTAGCTATAAATCAAACGTTCATATGCTCCTTTCTGATTTTAACTTTTATCTCATGTGAGATATTGTTCGAATTGCTTTTTTTGTGATGCGCAGGGTTCCTTGCTAAACAGAAACGAAGTTCAATAGATTCATCTGCATCAAAATAGAATAAAAAAAATACAAAAAATGCGTATCTACGCATCAAAAGAGAGAAATTCAATAGTAAAGGTGATAGAATAACTTCTTCACATTAGTATCTCAATTTAATTGTAGAACTCAGTATCTCCTTACCAATATGAAAGAAATAGATGATGAGAAACTTTCCAACCCTGTGGAGAAATTCTTATTTGATCTTTAATTCGCAAAAAATTTTTCTGATTTTAAATTAGTAATAATGAAATATTTAGATTAATTTCAGTTGTTAATTAAATCCGCAAAGTGCCCGCACATATGATGGATTTCATTTCTCAGAAATTACTGTATTGTAGATCCAACATCGTGAGTATATCTTAGCAGCTTTAGGCTGGTGTAATTTGATGTGAAAATTCCTGCTATTGCACTTATTAGTATCATAAAATGAAAAAAATTTTGACTGCTCCTATCTGAACTCGATAAATGGAGCCCTGAGTATCTGCTTAACTTCAAATTCTTTGCTTTTGTAAGGAAAACTGTTTCTATAATTTTCGGAAACTGGCATTCGATACGATTGCGGTTCAGAATAATTTAATTAAAGTTCTGCAAGCAAAATCTCTCATCCTAATTAACGAACCAACTCGAATGGTTTTGATAAAAAAATTAATAAATTGTTCGCTGGCTGAAAATTCCATGAGTTTGGATAAAGTTTCTAATGAATGTAATATTTGAGAGCACCAGGAATGCTGATGCTGTTATTTCGAAAGAAGAATCAAAGTGTTAACTGTTTGTATCGAACTCCTCTCAAATTTGGCATTGTTATAGCCTGGATCTTATCTTTTTCTGAGTTTCCAGATTATTATCTTATATATAGTCTTTTTAAGAGCACGAAACTAAGAACTTCGTTAACATATTGGGAACCCTCTTCTAGAGAAATCAAAATGAATTTCACACGCAATTCATATTTTTCTTAAATTTTTCAAATCAAATAATCCTCAATATTATTTGCACTTATTCTCCTCTCCGCAACTGACTCTTTCAATAAGAATACTTTGAGCTGGGTATCCCATGGAAGGCCGGAATTTTTCTTCCCATAATTTTTTTTCATTAAAAATTGTTTGCTTCTAATTCCTTCTACTCTGGATTGTTTCGCAATTTAATCGAACCGTTGCCTGATTTTGAATTTAATTATTTTTTTAAAGTTCGTTTATCTAATGAAACAGACTTTGATTAATTAGCATGCTTCAAAGTGTCTCTTTTTTTTACTTCTAAAACTTTGTCACGAATTGCTGCTGCCAGGAAACACTGGATTGTCAAACTTCAGTCTCATTTTTTTTGAAGCAAAGTTGTGAAGATAACCAGAATTTTGAACCTTGCATTGCATCACTCCTGTAAGTCAACTATTTTGGCAGCGCTAGAGGATTTGGTTATGTTGTGATATCCATGGCAAAAAAAAAAATGCTTTTGGAAAGTGATAGGCAACTGGCGAAAGACGACCATTTTCGCTGTGAATAATTTTTTAATAAAATTTCTCCTGGAAATTTTTTGCTTTCTAATTAAAAATTCTAAAACTGATATAATTCCAGATTGCTTGTAAATAAAAATCAAAAAAAAACACCAGTGATTTCAATTTCTGATTGCGTTTTTAACAAATTCTTCTTGGTAAAGAAAATACCTGAGTCGAGTTAGTTAAAATTTGTATTTCGAGGTCAAGGCAAGATATTATCATTGTTGCTTGAGAACATTTAGATGTAAATTATTGCTGAAAAAGTTTGAATACTTAATGCTCTGTGCTGATGGTGCTTCTCATTAGTGGTTGGCTGTGTATCGAATTAATTCTTTATCGAGAAAATTAATAAATTCCGTGCAAACAGTCCCAATTTTAATTAGTCAATGTATAATAAAGTGACGATTAGCTAAAGCAGAAATTACAAATGGAATTTTCATCGGCTGTCCACACTAAAGGGAATCGTTAGCTTGAAGGTTTGACCTATTTCTCAGGCTCTTTGATTAATTTTTCCTCGATTTCATAATTTTATTCGAGATTGATTTGAGTGAAAAGTTCCGTTTAAATCAAATTTTGATATTTTTAAAAAGGGGTACTTTGGTTTATCAGCTGACAAATTGCTAATGATAAAGTAAGTTTGGTAGTATATCAAGAGTCTTTCGAACATACAGAATTTTTCCAGAAAGCAGAATATATTCAAGAGAACCTCTAACTTAATAGAAAGATATCTCTTGGAAAACATCTGCAAAACTTAAATTTTCAAGAAAGCAACTTAATTTATTCTGGTTAATAAGAAAGCGATATTTAATTTCGAACTAAAGACGGTTATTCCTTTGGCTGAGATAAATTTTGATTAGAGACAGCTCTTAGGTGCGAACACCTTAATTGGAAGGTCTGTTAAGAATTATAATTATTTCCAAACTCTCAAATGAAAATACCGGCCAAGATTCGTTCTCTTCTCATTATTTCAGCACTGCTGCTGTTCATTACTTTCGCATATGGTATTACTAAGGAGCCGAATTTTTCTAATTTCTGTTTGAATAGGAACACAAACGATATATTCTGACCTCCTGTTAGATATTTCTCCAAGTAATACAGGATGGATAACAAATGCCGATTCTTCTCAGCCATTCATTCGTACTTGTGGTGAAAAGACCATCTTTGGAGGTTCTCCAAATTTTGGAGCGGGAGTCTATGCTTGGAAGATTTATAAAGAGCTACCTGCACATTACCAAGCTACGATCAAAGCTCAATTATTTTTTATCGATTCCTGGGAGGGAGAGTCAATCTCTCTCATTGCTGATGGCAATACCATACATCAAGAATCGTATAATGTGGAAGAAAGTTCCTATAGTGACACATGTGGCAATAATGATCCCGACAAAATTGCAACTATAACTTCAAGTCTATTCAGCCATACAGCATCAACCCTAACTCTCAAATTCATTACTACTCTCGATGAAGCCGGATCTGAAGAGTCTTTTGGGTTTAATGAGATCTATATCACTCTAGATTTATGCGATTCAGCCTGCAGTGCTTGCACAGGTTCAGCTATTTCTGAATGCTCTGCGTGTAACTCAGGGTGGTTTTTGTCCGGCACCACATGCGGAACCACTTGCCCTACAGGGTACACCGGCGATACCATCACTAATACCTGCACAAGTATATATATTATTTTTTATTGGGAATGATTTAATCAAATATTTTAAACAGAATCTCAGGAGATAATTACTGATCTCATGTATGGGTCATCAGACACCACAGGATGGAGTTCGAATATTGGTACCTGGATAACTAACTGCGCTGGAAACACAATTTTTGGAGGGTACAATAGCTGGGGTGGAGGAGGGTATGCTTCGAAGACTTACACAGGACTACCTACACCACATTATCAAGTAACTATCGGTATTCAATTATTCTTTCTCGATTCCTGGGACGATGAATATTGCTATGTGAAAGTGGATGACACTACTGTATACCAAGAAAGCTTCAACACATTTAATAGTCCAGTAGAGTATTGTGGGCGAAGTGGCGAGTATTACAAAGACCAAATCAAAACAGTTACTTCGACTCCAGCTGCTCATACTGATTCAAATCTAGTCCTTATGATCACCACAAATATAAATGAAGCGGCATCAGAGGAGTCTTTCGGCTTTAATAATATCCAAATCATAATCGATCTGTGCCATCCTGCTTGTAGTGCTTGTAATGGAACAACGAATGCTGATTGCCTCTCCTGTAACCCAGGGTGGTTTTTAGAAGGAACTACGTGCAACAGAACATGTTCTCTGCCAGGGAAGTACGCAAATTCAACGACTAATGTATGCGAACGTATACAAACTATTTGTAAGTTTATTTATTAATAAACTTTTTAAATAGCTTGCGATCCAACTTGCTACAATTGTATCGCAGGATCTGCTGAAGACTGTACAGCTTGCTCAGGTGACTTCTTTCTATTTGGAACCAGATGTCGAGCCTGTCCTATTACTGGATACTATCCCAATAGTTCTTTGAACAATAACACATGTCAAAGTAACAGACTGATTCAACTCCTCTGCTTATTCTTATTTTAAGGCTGTGATATTTCTTGCAAGACTTGTAATGGAAGAACTAATGCCAACTGCACTGGCTGTTTTCCGGGAAAGTTGTTATATAACTCAAGTTGTGGCGATTCTTGTCCAAGTGAGGGATATTATGCTGATAGCATGACTAATCGATGCACAAGTGAGTATTACTTCCTAGTTCTATTTTAACATTTATCGTGGGGTAATTAGAATGTAGTAAGACATGCAAAACGTGCTCATCAAGCTCCATAACTTCATGTTTGACCTGTCCAACAGGACGATACTTTGTGAATGCGACTGGTAGATGTGACCTTACTTGCCCCAATGGTTACTGGGCTGATGCAACCACAAATGTATGTCAACCTTGTAACGCTGGCTGCGCAAGCTGCACCGGACCAACTAACTGCTCTAAGTGCGCCTCATCCCTATTTTTCTATAATAACACATGCTACGCTCAAGACGCTTGTCCAAATGGAACTTATCGAGATGTCATCCATATGACTTGTAATCCTTGTGCTGAAGGCTGTCGTCTTTGCTTGACATCATATCTTTGCACTGAATGCACATCTGCGTACTCATTATACAGCGACACAGTGAGTCAAAACCAAACTTGCTTGCAATCATGTCCACGTGGTTACTATAGCACCTCGACCTCTCCTCACACTTGCCAACCTTGCAACGGTCAATGTGCTGCGTGCAGTGGACCAAACAGTAATCAATGTACTGATTGTTCAGATGAATTAATTCTGGCAGCCGGGAAATGTGTTTCAAGCACACAAGGCTGCCCTGCAGGCACTTACCTGGATAGTGGATTGTGTTTGTCCTGTGTGAAAGGATGCGCAAGCTGCTCTAGCTCCCTAAATTGTGATGTATGTCTCTCAGGATATACTCTTGGACAAACTACCGGTCAATGTGAATTACAAGACCAGACTTTATGTGATTCAAGTTGTAAAACTTGTGCTGGAACTACTCAATACGATTGCACAAGCTGTAATTCACCTTTAGTATTGCAGACTCATATGTGTGTAAAGAGCTGCAGTCCAGGGTTCACTTTGAACACCAAGAGCAATGAGTGTGAAATATGCTACGAAAATTGCGACTCATGTCTCAGTTCACTGATCTATTTAGGTGGAAACTGTCTATTTAGTTGCCCACCAGGAACATCTGCAGTTAAGGATGAGACTGGGCAGGTTAGCTGCAATCTCAATGGAGATACTCCGCTGCTTTCTTTTGTTCGAAGCCCTTCTACCACTGATCCGGTACCACTAAATGAAGATTTAGTTTTACAAGTATCAGTCGTCTACCCACCCAGCAGCAGTAGTGAAGCCTCAATGACTCTTAACTGGGTTCAGACTGATAAGTATGCGGCTGTGACC
>ENA-UOTX01002102-UOTX01002102.1-compost-metagenome-genome-assembly--contig:-NODE-2102-length-10891-cov-17.600518_pt1 | contig 10891 bp, 11 predicted proteins | sample MGYA00238143_ERZ746982 | MGnify/ENA primary metagenome ERZ746982 (study PRJEB28758, sample SAMN06268862) | compost metagenome | isolation source: single cell | place: USA: California, Emeryville, Joint... | reverse complement strand
ACAAAAGTGCTCGTGATGAGTCATGGCCAAGCAGTTGAATTCGATCATCCATATCTCCTGTTGGTGAAGAATGTCGGCGACAATTCAATCACAAACACTAAAGGTGCATTCGCATCGATGGTTTTGCACACTGGAGCTAAGCATTCAAATGTAATTTTTGAAATTGCTAGAAACAGCTACTTCGCGAAGCTACAAAAATCATTATAGAAGCTAGTATCGCGATGAAATCAAAGTTGGAAAGAATATATTTATAAATCAGAGTAAGGCATCTTGTTCTAAAATGGATTCAGTTTAACAAGTATGCTAATAATAAAGCAACTTTTCGTTTGAATTTGTAATGAATTGTATGAATAAAACTGATGACTGACTTAAATATGAACCAGCAGTCAAGTATGAAGAATAATGATATTAATCCTTAAATACAAAAGTTCCGACTTGATGAGTAATGGAAACATTCTCGTTCTAACTGAAAATTTATACAAAAACATATTCTAATAGACTGAATAATCTTCAATCGTTAGATCAGATCATAGGATATCACACGACAGTCTATTTTTCTCAATGGCTGAGCCATTGAACTATCTTTCCTTCTTTCCACTCTCCTTCAATCTCAGGATGGTCCTTTGTTGAATAGAACCCTCTTCCATGCTGCTTACCTGCTTTCCATTCTCCTCTGTACTTGTTACCGTTAGCCCAAACAAAAACGCCAAATCCATGCTTCAAATCGTTCAGATATTCTCCTTCATACCTTTTCCCGTCAGTCCAGGTAAACACTCCTTTGCCCTCCATCTTATTGTTTTTCCATTGTCCTTCATATTTTCTGCCATCATACCACACATATACCCCAATACCTTCAATTCTACCATCAGTAACCTCACCTTCGTAATGAGATCCATCAGCCCAGAAAAATTTGCCTTTGCCGTGCCTCATACCCTTTACGAACTCACCCTTGTACCTCGAACCATCTGGCCAAGTTTCAATGCCATGCCCGTGCTGCTTATCATTTGTCCAATCTCCTTCATAAACTACTCCTTCAATGTGATGGTACTTTCCTTTCCCATGCGCCTTACCATTAAGCCAATCTCCATCGTAATGATCACCACTCACATGTATTAGCCTTCCCTTTCCATTCGCTTTATCTTCTTTCCAATAACCTTCATATTGCGAGCCATCAGCCCAAATTTGCTTTCCACGTCCATGGCGATACCCTTTCTTCCATTGCCCAGTATACACAACACCGTTCTCAAGCTCATGTGGACCTAAATTCAACAAGGAAGCGTCCTCGGACACATTATCGTGATATACAAACTCGCCGATTCTCTGTAGAACTGTTTGAACTTGTTCGTTATTATTATTCGGGATATAATCAATAGGCTTCGCGTGACTGATAAGCGGGACGTTCTGGTCATAAACAGACGACTCATCCGTATTCATTGCGTTAACATGCTTTTGAGGCTTGCGTTCTTTTTGGATATGAGAGTATTGAGTGGTATCAGCTCCATGCAGCACTGGATTCTCTTCTGGAGCATGTCTCTGAATTGATAAGTTTCCTTTTTCGTATTGGTGAGAACAGCATCCTCCCATTTTCCTGTGAGTTACCTTAAATTTTGCTAATTAACCCTGAATTTAAATTCCTTCAGTTTTATTTAATTGAAAATGCGAGAAAAATCGCTTTATCTTTCTCATTCACACCACTAAAGCAGATCCATACAATGAACTTAGTAAATATTTCTTCGACACAAAAGTTAGAAATCACTGAAAATTCTTACAGTACTCACTCTGAGAACTAAGACACGATCTTTGGTTATTCAAGAAATCTTTGAGTTTATTATTTTTCGGCTGATGGTTAATATGTAGGAAACTCCGCTTCTTTATTTATTCTTAAAGGCATTTCTCGACACAGAATGAATTCGAGTTTCTTCAACGATTGAGTGACTAGATCCTCAGTATATAAATGCGTAATTAAATAGCACCAATATATATTTCTTATTTATCGAGTCAAGTGCAAGATAGCGATTAGCCTCGCTGGAGTCTACTCAGACTACCAGCGATAGTTTAGATTTGCTTGAGAATCGTGCTAACTTTGCTCAATTCGGTCAGATCAGCGCTCTTCTCATCATTGAATTCCGTGACTTTGCCGTTATCAACGATCATTGAGAATCGTCTCGTTCTCTTTCCAAGATGTCCTTTGCCCAAATCAATCATGACGTCCAAAGCCTTGGTCAAATCTCCGTTGCCATCGGCAATCCATTTGATCCTATCCTTGGCATCTTTGACTTTCGCGAACTCTTTAACAACAAAAGGATCGTTGACAGACATGGCGTATATCTCACTGACGCCTTTCTTCCTCACTTCACTTGAAAATTCAAAGTACTCTTTGAGCTGCCTTTCGCAAACTGGAGTGAATGCGCCTTGAAAAATGGTGGGTTAGTTTTGATGAATGATGCGAACTCTTACCAGGGAAACCAACGATAACGATCTTCTTTCCATTGCTAATTTCATCGGTCTTGGCATCGGTGACAGTGTATTCTCCATCCTTGTAAGCAACCACCTTGATAGGATGGCTTGGGATTTTCTCTCCCACCATAATGAACCTCTTGCTCATGGAGAAAAGCTCCTTGTTAAGGAAAGTGCTGGTTTTCTTAAGCATTTGCATTGGGGCTTGGATTGCTTGGGCTTGGATAAAAGAATTTTAGATTAATTTTTTTCTAAAAAAAATTCGATACGGATCTTAGAAATCGATCAAATTAATTAGATACAAGTGGAATAACCCGATAAAATTTTCTTTGGATAGCCGATATCTGTTTCCAGAGTTTTATCAATTGAGTTAGAGTTATTGCATGCTGATTAAGTGTTTTAACGGCTGTCTTAGATATTAATGCCAATATAAAGGGAAAACTCATTAGAGAGAGAGACACATACACAAGGGAAAAAAAAAAAGGTTCAATAAACTATTTTAAGACGCTCATGCTGCCTAATAACGCATCTTTCATGGCTTAGAGGCAAGGAACTAACTCCATAAGCGAGAAGATGGCACTAGTCAATTGCTTCTGGCAACTCTTAGAGTTTGGATTTAATATCAAACAGAAATTAATTCAAATTTATTTTGAAAGGACCTCTCAGAGTTGTCGGGTGTTTTCTCATGCAGAATAACTCTTTAAGTACAAACTTCTCGCTTGCAGCTGCTTACCACTGTGTTCTAGTTGTTTTTTCGAAGCTGAATAGCCTCGGTACGAAATTCAGAGCGGTTGAAAGTCAATCTTACAGTAAATCATTGTCTAAAAGTCACCATGCATCAGTCATTGCTTTCCAACTAGCCATGCTAATGGATAATCTCAACCAGGTCAAGAGGCAAATTGATGAGGCTTATCATTATAATGAAGCATATGATCTACGCGAGCTCAATAAAAGCAAGTCTGAGCTGGAGATGGACATCAGAACACTCCTTGGCACAAAGGACTCCTTTGAAAAAGAACTCACTGAACTCAGGTCACTGATTTTGGATAATAGAGAATTCGGCAACGGTCGCAGTGAGGCAATTAAACGTCCAAACGACGAATTAACCTCTTTTGTGAATATCCATTACGCCAGTCTTCAAAAAGAGCTGCTGTCTCTTCCGAAAATGTAAAGAATTACAAAACACCTTGCTTGATATAGTCTGATCAAAGGAGTTCTATGGGGAGTGACTTACAGCATCAAATTCAAGAGCTTTTGGACAATTCGTCGAAAGAGTTGAATGGCGCTATCGAGCTTGTTTTCAAAAATCAGGGTATTTGTGCTATTGATCGCAAATTTGATTAATTTGGCTTAGAGCGGAGCTTTTTACCAGCGGAACATGCACAAGTTTTGAAAGCTATTAAGGACGCTGCAGGCAAAGGAAAGAATCTGGTCAATTCAACCGAAGTGGCATTTGAAGCAACAAAGAAAAAGCTCCAGGAATTCTGCGCGCAATTAGGTGATTTGACCTTCTCGCACCGAAAAGATGGGAAATTCCTCACGGAAAATCTTACGCAGGTGAGGACTTGTTTCAGACTGCTTATTAACGACAACATTATAGATGAAAGATGAATTCACTCAGGTAAACAAAGAGCTTAAAGGTAATAAATTGAATCGATTAAGCTTTTTCTCATGCTCATACAATAAAGGTCAAAGTTCTATTAAGAGCGAAAGTCTTGTTCTTCGTATTCGCAAAGCACTTACTCTAGCAGAGCAAGTGATAGGCGAGAGCCTAACGCTTAACACTAAACAGAATAGCTATGTTGAGCAGATAAATGAACGCGTTGAGAGCTTAGATACTAAAGTCAAGAGTACATTTAATGAAGTCAGCGCAGCGATGTCGAAGGTTAGAAACTTTGTTTCCACAGTGAATGAACAAGGAGCAAAAATCACGTAAAAACGATTCAGCTTGTTGGATAAGCTCATCGATATTTTTAGCAATATAACTGCAGATTACAGCTCTGCGGCTAAATCTGAAAGTTCTTTGACAGCTTCGAGCTCTGGGCTCAGAAAGTACCTCATTCCATTCACTACAATTACTCAATTTTCAATTGCTAATAATAGAAATGTGCGGAAGTCGCCGTTGCGAGAAAGACTGGAAAGCATTCTACAAGAAGGCACTTTCACCAGAAAAACTATATATGACAAACTCAGAGACCAGCACTCTCCTCGGGAAGAAGGCCATTCACAGATCGGCTCTCCTGTTAATCGCAAACTCGGATTTCAGGATTTAGGATTCGGTTCAATGCCATCAGGTCGCGATGATTTCGTGAAACTGAAGGAGGAAGTCGAAGAACTAAGAGCTGAGAAGGACAGTGTCCTACTCAACTTTAATCAGAAGATCGGTTCGCTGAGAGCAAGCGCAAGGAATTTCATTATAAGCGCATCGAAACTTGCGAGTTTTGTGCAGCCAACCAACCCGTCCGTCGTCTATGTGCTTAAAACCTTTGAGAATGACAAGAACATCCTTCAAGGTTACATCCAAAATCTCGTAAACTTGATACTCCCGTGACCCAATCACTCATTTCCTCCCAACAGACTGAATTCAATAGCGTTTCAAGTAGCGACATAAAGAAACGACCAAGCAGCCTCGGACCTCAGAAAAACCTCTTCCAGAGTCCAATGAGAAATCCGTTGATTGATCGAATGAGAAGCACAGCTCGCAAATATGATGATAATGATGACGAATATGAGCTTCGAGGCAGAAGAGGCCTAGATACTGTAGTAATCTGACATAGTTTCTATTGTAACATATTTTCATAAAATTAGAGATCCAGCAAAAAGTCTCGCATTCAGGAACTTGTCGACGAATTCGATCGCAGGAATAATGAAATTCTCGAGAAAATGCAGAGTAGACACGTGCTTGAGAACAGTCCTTTGCGAAGCATCTCGAGTCCAAAGCGACCTGGAAGGTCCTCAGTCAAAAATATGAGAGAAAACTTTGAAAAGGACAATGGCACTACTGGAATGAGTATCGTAGGAATACAGAATCAGCTGCAGGAAGTACAGAAAAAGAATGAGCAGTTAGCCCATGAGAATCAAGTGCTGTGGAGCGAAAACAATGAACTGAAGAAGAAAGTGACAGAACTTGACGGATTAGGGGTTCAGATTAAGGAAATCATCGCCGAAAACAGTGCGCTTACCGCTGAAAACGCGAAACTTGCGAAAATCGCGAAGAAAATCGAGGAGAAAGCTGATGAGAGGAAGAATAACCTTCGCCAGGTCTACGAGCTGCTTGAGGCGAAAGAACGCGAGAATCAGCTGCTCCGCACGCAGGTTGCTCAGAGCGATTCTGATGCCTCAGACCCCGAAGCAATGCAAAAGAAAATGACCGGAAGGTTCGCTGGTTATGAGGCTATTGTAGCTGAATTAGAAGCAAAAATGCAAGAAAAAGATCAGAAGATTGCGGAGCTCGAAGCTCTAGTCAATGAATTAAAAGCGAGTCCCAGGAAAGATCATGGCGACCAGAACGTGTCTAACATCATAAACGAAGTGCTTACCTTTGAAAGATTTGTATGATTATGAAAAGATTAAGTTTTTGGTTAATTTGTTCTTGTTTCAAAGGAAAAATCAGAAGAAATGAGCCAGGATGAAGTTATCGAGAATTTGCTGATTAGCTATGCTAATCTCGAGCAGAAAAGGAATAAACTAGCCGAATCGTTAGGAAAGCTGCAAGGGCTGTCTTCGGTAAAGAAGAAGGAGTTGAAGGAGGTGATAAGAGCTGTTAACGAAGAGAAAAAGAACGTACTCAGAGAGCTTCGAGGTGAGATCCTAATTCATAAATGTTGAGGGTTAAATGCCTGGTTAGATGCGATATTAAAAGCAGAACCTCCAAAAGAAGGGAAAAGCAGTGATCGCTTTGGTCAACAGCCTAAGATAGAAGAGCTATTGAACTCGCTGAGAAACTCTGACAAGGAAAAAGAACAGCTAAGAGGTATAAGAAATAGGTTATGAAGAAAATTACTATTATTTTATTATAGAAAAAATCACGAAACAAGAGATTGAGTTGAACAGACTCAAGAATCAGCTGCAAAAGAGCGAATCCAAGCACCAAGAGGCTTTAGACTCTCTGGACCTCGGGGAATTAAATCAAGCCATGGCGGAGCTAATGGAAGACAATCGCGTTTTGAGGCTCAAACTATCAGAATTCGAAAACAAAGAAACCCTTTCTCAATTCAAGAGCTCAGCAGCAAAAGCAAAGTCGAAGCAGACTCCTTTCGAAGAGGATGGAGTCTCTGATAAAGTAAAGTTTGCATAAAAGGTGTTTGCTAAGCTTCTTTATAGGTTGTAGAAAAGATCAATGAGCTCCTTGAAAACTTCGACATTGATGAAAGCGAGTACGCGAATAAGAGCCCGGTGAAGAGATTAGAAATGATAAACAGAATCGCAATAGAAATAAAGGCGGCGTCAAAAGAAAAGGATATTTTGATCAAACAGCTGACTCAGGACCTTAAGTCCACCGTCCGCCAGAGCGGTTCAGAGATGTAAATTATCATTTCAAAAGCTTCACTAATTCTACGACAGCTCTGAGGAAGAGTATAGCAAAAGGATCAAGAAGCTAGAAAGCGCGCTAGTCTCATCTCAAAACGATAATAAGGAGCTCGCAGCTCTGCTTGCGAATAAAGAATACGAGGTACTCGACCTAATTTTGATTATTTCGATAATGACCTTGGAAAATCCCTTAGATAAACACCTTAGAGCAAGTAATAGAAGAACTCAAAGCAAAACCCGAGACATTGTCGCCTGGCTCGGCTGAAAACAAACAAAATTCAAGACAAATTACTGAATTAAACGAGATTATTCAAACGGTAGCCCAAGCTATCCTCGAAGAACAGTACCATGAAGATACTCCTCAGGAGGACTTGCTCCAGAGTATTTTGAAGAAATTAAAACAGCAAAAGGCCAGTTCCGGAGCTTTAAGTCAGCATAAGGGGGAGATTGCTGCTCTCAAGAGCAAGATCGCTCAACTTGAACAGGAAGGCAATGCCCGATTAAAGGAGGTTCAGGAGAAGAGCAAGGAAGCTGCCGCTGCTACTGAGCGCTGTCAAGAGATTCAAGAGTCCATTGAAGAAGTGAAACAAGAGCTGGCTGCTGCTGTCAAGGAAAAGACTCATCAATCAAAAGAATTAAAGGAGCTGAGAAACTCGATACAGCTATATAATCAGGAGAAAGCGGGCTTAACTCAGCAAATTTCGGAATTAAAGGCTAAAGTCGTCTCCATGAATGAAGAGAAAAATCAACTAGAGAACTTGAAGGAGACTCAGAACGATCAGATAGAGGAGTTAACCCACCAAATAAAAGCCAAGGAGGAGGCTCTGCAAGGTGAAAGAAACTCGTTCGGTCAGAAATTGGCTGTTTCTCAGAAAGAGCTCTTTGAAATGAAAGAAAGGATCGCAACCCTAGAAGCCGAAACAACAGAGAATGACCAAAGGATAGAGCAGCTCGTTGAAGAAAACACGAGACTTAAGTCTCAGATGCAGACTATCATCTCGAGCCAAAACTCCTCGATGGATGGTCTCATGGCCAAATTCACTACAGATATTAGAGAGGTAATCTCCTTTAGAAATATCCTTTGTAATTTGGTCATTTTCGCTAGCTTGAAGGTAAGGTCTCTCAAAAAGATAAAGAAATCGGAGAAATGAAAGCAAAATCAAAGGAGCAGGTCGCTCGGCTAGAAAACGATCTACGAGAACAGCACTCAGCGTAATATTTTCTTTCTAAAAGTCGATGGGTGATATCAATTTATATTATTATTAAGGCTGACTCGACTTGAAGAGGATATTGAAGCAAAGGAGCGAACGATTACTCAATTGAAAAACGACGTCGCAAAGCTCAACGAAGATAAGAAGCAGCTCTCTAGCAAGGTCAGGTCTTCGGAAGATACACACTCGGAGCTCCAAAGCTCTCTTGAAGAGAAAATCAAAGACTTAGAACACGCAAACGACGAGTTGATCAAACAGAATGACGAGCTAGTCAGAAGCAATGAGGAGCGGGAAGCTGTGATAACAGAGTTAGGAGCTAGAATTTCTCAACTGACAGAGGAAGTGGCAGCTCTGAAAGAAAACAATGCGGAATTAGAGGGAGAGTTAGAACACGCTCGAGATCAAGTGAATCAGAAAGACGACCTAGTAAAGAAGCACAAGGCAAGCGAATCAAATGAACTCCAAGCTGAGAGAGCGGAGAGGGAAAAACTTGAGAAAAAGCTTGCAGAGGAGAAGCAGGAGAAAGAAAAGCTTGCTAAAAAGCTATCGGAGATGAGAGGTGAGAAGGAAGAGCTGATTGAAAAAACCAGCAGCCAAGTCGAAGAACTTGCTCAGATGAGCAGCGAGCTAACGAAACTCAGCGAAATGCTTGAGACTGTTACAGGAGATAGAGACAACTTGAAAGAGCAGGTTCATAAACTTGAATCAGAGGTTCAACAGCTTGAATCAGAGCTTCACAGAGGAAAAACTGAGGCAGAAAGATCAGCCTCTACCATAGCAGCTCAGTTGAACACAGAGCTTCATGCGCTTAAAGAAGCAAACGAAAAGCTGCGCGAGCAGCTTAATTTGACGGAGCAAGACGCACAAAACGCATTGAAGAACGCTGAAAGACTCCAAAAGGAACTCGAAGAGAAAATCGACGCTGGAAGCCAGCTACAGATGCAAATCGATGATCAATTGCGCGAGATAAACGCATTGAAACAGAACGTTGAAACCCTTCAGAACAGACATCAGGAAATGCTGCAAGCCTTTAGTGAAGCCGATAATTTACGAGTCACTTTGCATCAAAAAACCGCCGAGCTTTTCGGAATGGAAGACCAAAACCAGTCGCTTCAAAAGCAAATAGATAGTCTTAAAATATTGAATAATAATCTACAAGAGCAGATTAAAAACCTTCAATCGCATCAAGAGGTATCTGAGCTCTCGCATCGAAATAGCTTGGGTCAAATCCAAAATCTCGAGAAGCAGAATCAAGATCTCGAAAGCCGAAATCAAGAGCTTGAGAAGCAGAACCACGATCTCGAGATACAGAATCAAGATCTCGAAAACCGAAATCAAGAGCTTGGGAAGCAGAATCAAGATCTCGAGAACCGAATTCAAGAGGTGGACAAGCAGAACCAAGAATTACTTGACAAATGCACTGAACTAGAAGAAACTTCAAAGGCACAGGCCATTGCCCTAAAAAGCGCTGAAGAAAAAATCGAAGCGCTTGAGAAAGAAAAAAATGAAGGACCGGTCATCGAGCACTCTCCAATGCTCGAGGAGAAGTCACCCGTAATCCATCAGCAGCTTAAGGAGATGGAGAACTCGCTTGAAAACGCGAGGAGAGCATTGAGAGAAAAAGACGAGCGGATTCGGCAGCTTCATTCAGAGCTGTATTCCAATCAAGTCTCTGAGCGAAGTCCTGACTCTAGAGACGAAGAGGTTATGAGGGAAAATGACGAACTTAAACAAAAAATTAAGAATCTAGAACAGGAGCTCGAGGACAAAAAACATGAGCTGAAAGTTGCTGGTGAAGAATGCGAGCTTCTCAGGGACGAGGCCAAGGCTGCCAAGCAGACATTGAAGCTCGTTCAGGCTGATTACGAGGAGAAAGTGCAGGAAGTTCAAAGTTTGCAAAGTAAGTTGAATAGCGCTCAGAGTCGTGCATCCGTTTCTGTCATTGAAAATGCTGAGGAGGTGAGCAAGAAGATCGGAGACCTCGAGCACCAAATCAATCTCCTGACCAATGAGAGAGACAACATGAAACTGCGAGTCCATGACATCGAAGTGGTCATCGATGAGAAAAATAACGCGTTGGACGAAAAAGTGCGAATTATGAAAAAACAAGAGGAAAAGATGGCAGAACTACGTCAGGAGGTTAGCATGCTACAAAACGTCAGCGAGAACTACAAGCACCAAACTCAAGACCTTCAGAAACAGCTTGAAGAGGCTAATGAACGTCACAAAGCGCATATTGAGCAATCAGCCCAAGAGATTGCGCAATTGAAAAAATATTACGATGAGAAAGTGGCTGAGCTGGAAACCTTAGGGAAAAAGGATAAAGCGATTAAGGAAGCGGTGAGGCTTCAGGGGAGAATCGTTGCCTTGGAGCAGGAGGTGAAAGCCAAAGACGAAGAGATCGAGACCCTTAGGCAAGAAATCGAGGGAAATGAGCAGCTGTTGCATTCACTGACGGAAACATTTAAGCAGCAAGTAACTGCGTTTGAAGAGGAAATCGCGGGTTTGAAGGCGCAGAACCAGATGAAAACTCTCGAAGAAAACTTGAAAACTCTCGAAGAAAACTTGAAAAGCCTTGAAAATTCAGTGAACAGCCAGCTTGATGAGCTGCTGAAAATTCAGGCTACCTTCCGGAAAGACACAGTGCTATCTCCTCTCAGTCCCACGATCACGAGCAAATTCGAAATAATCAA
>ENA-UOTX01002101-UOTX01002101.1-compost-metagenome-genome-assembly--contig:-NODE-2101-length-10892-cov-8.121868_pt1 | contig 10892 bp, 6 predicted proteins | sample MGYA00238143_ERZ746982 | MGnify/ENA primary metagenome ERZ746982 (study PRJEB28758, sample SAMN06268862) | compost metagenome | isolation source: single cell | place: USA: California, Emeryville, Joint... | reverse complement strand
CAGGCACTCGATTGGATGCTATTGCACTAACTTCATGTCTCTCTGCCCGATGTGGAAAACCATTTATATTCTGAATTTCTGGCAATATATTTGTTCCATTTCTCATGTTTTGCTGTTGTTGGTGATTATCATAACCTACTTCCCAAGCGTCTTCGTTTCTATCTCCGGAGATGGGAGAGAAACAAGAATTTACGCGCCATTCATTATTGATTTGTTGCGAGTGAACACTCTCTTGAGGCTCTGATTCACTAATAACAGTGATAAGCTGCTTTTTCAAGATCTTTTCAGCTACTTTTTCATGAAAATGACCTCCGGTTGAGGATCAATGGGTTCCGTGTTACGAAATGTGTGAACGCTTCCTGGTAATTCAGTACCTGCTGTTATCTGCTTGATTCCTAACAGCTTATTGATTGATTCTACAAGAAGATCGTCTTTAATTGCAGGATATACAATGTAATAGTATTACCTTTCCGGAAGACAGGGTCTTCCATCTCAGCAGTTTGGGTATCTATCTCACCAGGCTGACTAATTACCATTGCGCTAGAAACTAATTGCGGAGTTAGGTCCTTTCTTGGGAAAATAACATACATTTTTCATTGATGATCGCTCTGACTGCTGTATCGGGAGTATTATATTCCGAATTGTCTTGAATTTGAATCGCTCTGATGACTGCTCATGAGAATTAAAGCAAGTCGTTGAGAAGTGTGCATACCTCTATGTACGGCGGTTTTATTGTTGTTAAAACTCTTTGGTTGATCAGTTTGAAAATCCGCTATAAAGTTAGGCAGGCTTTCGATAGCGAAGTCATTTGGCTGTGATTTGTGGATGAAAGGAACGTCGAAAAACAGAGAATTTACATTCGGGTCATTCATTTTACCAGCGGAAGAGATAATCCTTTATTTATGACACAATTAATAATTCCAAAATCTTATATTTGTGTTCAGGATCGCCAGGTTCTATTGCCTTGTTATATTTGATTTTAGAGTTTACAGACAATCGATTTTGAACTATATAATATATTTCTTAGCGAACCTCCTTGAGCAAAATTTTTTGCTGCTAAGCAAGAATCTGTAGAAAGATTTGTTTAAATTTCTCTCTTCTACAATGACTTCAGTTTCATGATAATTGAACATTTTTTAAATAAATTTATTAAAAGCTAATTTTTGAAATGTCTCTGACTTTTAAAACATCCACTTGACAAAAGCAAAAGAATAGCACGCTTTGGAAGACTATCGATCATTTACCTATGTAAGATCATCAACCTAATTTTTAGAAAGAAAAGTCCATAAATTTTGGATTCCTTTCTCTTATAGTAGTTCTTTTGTATCGGCTACGAACGCATATGAAAATTACGGTAAATTCATCCAATCACAAATAAACAAAAAAGATACAAGTTCCTTAACATTTTTTTGCATGACCTCGTCGCCGAAAGCTTGGATATCTTCCTTTCTTTCCTTTGTAATTTTAAAGCAGTTTCCCACCCAAATCTCGAAATTTTGTTAACCAGAATCCCTTTTAGACTTAGAAAAATTAAAAAAAGGTTGCAAGCAATATCCTTGGATATGCTGGGTTTGGAAACTGCCATTAGCCCCGCGTTTTACGCTTTGGTCTCAGTTTTTTTGTCAGCGGATTTACCTCCTTTTCCGCCTCTTCCACCCCTGTATTGTATAGAATAAATTTTTAAATGAGTAAGAATCTGAAACGTGATGAGCTTTCTACTAACCTTCTGTTTCTGCCACCTGCTCTTCCTCTACCACGATTAGGTTGCTTGCGGTCTCCTCCTCTTCTTTCAGGTTTTCTGGAGGGTTCTGACTCCTTTTTGAAAGGAGCTTTCTTTCTGATGCCTGGCACCTCCTTCTTGATTTCTGCATATTTCACCTCGATCTTTTTACCATCGAGAGTGTTTCCTGGAGATTAGTTAGTAGTTAGACATCAAGCTCATAGGCTGTAATTTTTGAGTCACCATGGTATTCTTCAATAGCCTTTTTGGCACTTTCTGGCAGTTCGTATTCGATATGTGCAGTGTGCTAGGAGAATTTGGTGAGTTTGTGAGCCATTGTGAGAAATAGAGAGTAGGAGTAATAAGAGGAGGATATGAAGATGAAAATTGAATTTCATCAGATTCCAACCCAATGAAAGAGGTTGTCCTGACGTAATTCGAGGGCTTAGTTGAATTTTTGCAACATACTTTGGATTTTCCGAGGTTATCGTAATCGATCTGGCATCTGGTCAAGGAACCAAAAACTGAGAACAACTCCTATAAGAGACCCGACGTGTAAGGGATTGGCTGAAGGTATTGGGAGATTGAATCCTTACGAATAATTCACTGTTTTGAACTTTAGCGTCGAGGTTCGAAATTTTTAACAAAGTCCTGCTCTTCACAGTCTTTGTCGTTGGACGTGCTGATGGGGTTGGTCTAATATGCTTTTTCGTGGTTACCGCACCTTTTCCAGTACCTGTCTTTGGGCCCTTTGATTAAAAAGGAAATCGAAATGAAAAGATTAATGGTTATGAAACAATCGTGTGCGGGCTTACAGCTGACTTAGATCTTCTTTTGTCGGCAGCCTAGTAAAATGTAAGGGTTTATGAGTATTCTTTGTTTTCGATGAGATATGAGGATAGTTCACCTTTCCACTAACTGGTTTGACAGGGCGGGAAACTTTTTTGCCGCCCGCATTCTTATTTCCAGGGCCGCCTTTTCCTCCTTTCTTTCCGCCTGGACCACCTTTCTTCTGAGCCTTCTTGGTTTGCTTGATAACATCATCAAGCGACATGTTCAATTTGTCGGACATCTTTGTGTTGCGATGGAGTTGAAATTAAAAACGAAAGAATTTTATTATAAGGATTCTGACTTTCTGGAAATTTGAAAACACGCTATTCAACTGTGATCATCGATTTTTAACATTTCAGCAGATAAAGAATTTTGGGGCCTTATTTTGCACCATGCTTCTCTGTCGGCCACCAGGGTGAAACTCTGCATCCTACGAAACTTCTAGTAATGGAAAGTGATGTCTTTTTCATTCGAGAAGATGATAAATCGATGATACTATTCTTTTTCTGGCCAATTCTCGAGTAAAGGAAGTAGTTGCTTCCCATTCACTATCCTTTCTGAGTACTGTAGGCTTCTATGTTTTTGCTTTTTTCATTATTGATGATTGATGGCCAGCAATTATGTCAGAATTGCATGCATGAAATGGGCTGTTGAATGGACTATTTAAGTAACCAATAATAATAATTTGATGGCAACTCTCCGCAACAAGCTCAGGCGACAACCCTCTACTCATTGACACGTAAGCCGCGAAATTTAAGAATCTCATTAGAGCATTGATAGAGAGTATACAAGCAAACTTTCTGATCAAGTATATTCTGAATTAATCTCTCATCCGTTATATAATAGCTTTTTCTTCTGTTTCGAAAATGTAAACAAGATATTTTCTGTCTAATGAATCCTCACCAGAATATCTGAAATGAGATTAAAAATACTGAATTCCATCGATTCAAACTCACTCCCTTTCAGAATTCAAAGATTTTTTTCATCTCTCACTCAAATAATTCTATTCCAAATTCGCTTTGCTTAAAACCCTCTTAATTACCTTCTTCTTAACAACACACACGAACTCTTTCAAACAATGATAAGCTCCTTTCCCCCACTTATTTATAAGAATGACATTCAGATTATTTGCAATTTTTTTTTTTAAAGGCCAAATCAAGCAAAAACGTACTACGGAAAATACAATTAAAGAAGGTCCCTTACCTAAATAAATCTCTCCTCAAACGAAATCGGAAGATTCTACCTCACTTTGTCAAGAAACTAATAAAATTCGAGGCTTGCTTAACGATATTAAATCTTGCGCCTTTCTTCGCATCGTAGTTTTTCGAGTAAAAGTTGTTATAATTATCATAGACATCATCACTAGGGCTCTCGACCTCCTCGAATGCAGCAGCACCTAACTTTATAGATCTCGGATTCTCCTCCACAAACGCGATCGGGTCCGTTGGCATAGTATACGTTTGGCTGTGAGTCACGACCGGCAAGTCCCATGTCATTTGATTTAGATACCACTTAGAATAGCTCTCATTATAGAAATTGTTCCAGTTAGAAAACATTGCGTCTTCCTCATTCAAATTAATAAAAATCTCAAACGACGGCGCAAAATAGTGTTTTTTCTTCTCTTCGAACGTCTCATTCGAGCTATTGCTTCGGACGCTGGCATTATTAGTCAGGATCATAGGGGTAAGTGACTGTGGTCTTGAATTTGCTAACGACGCGGTTTTTGAAATATGAAATGGCGTACCATCCTTCGTCAAGAGATTCGAAAAACGATTAGCTACTTCATTCTTGCCGACAACAACTGACTCTGTCATCGGAATCGGGATGTGTTCAGGATTGAATTTCCCTGTAACAGCAGGATTCACTACTTCTTCTAGATTGAGCTTCTGAGGTGGAGGATCAAAATGAAGCGATATTTTCCGATCAATGAGTTCTGAAAGTCTCCTTTCAATCTCAATAGCTTGACAATGAGTTGGAATTTTGTCTTTTAAAGCCTCTTTCTCTTCTAATATCTGGATATAGGTGTTTATATTAGAGAGGATCTCAGAGTCCCGTTTCTGTAAAGGAATAGTTAGACTCAATTTTTTAACGTGGTTTTACAGCGTTAACAAAGTCGCTGATGGAGACCCCTTGAAACCCTTTGATGAACTGATGGTTCCTCGTAAAAACTGTTATCATTTCAGTTATCCTTAGATATTCCTGATACACGTTGAAACAGTCTCGTGCAACTTCAAGAGGTGCCTCAAACACCTTGTCTAAGCAGAAAATTTAAGAAAAACTTTATCCTCCTCGTAACGCTACCTAACATATGGATAATGCCAAGGTATACCGAAGCAAAGCATTTCATTGTGGTATCCAACATCAGCAAATAAACATAACGCGTCAGCTTATATTTCAAATATCCTTTGCTGCCACTTTCTGCAATCTTATCAAAAAATTTAGACTTCGAAGAGCGGTTGAGCGGTTACCTCTGTAATGAACGTAATTATCTTATTCAAAAGCCTGATTTCCAGCGCGATATCATCTATTGAGAGACTATTGAAATAGTCCTTTTTTTGTGCGCGGTTAATTCGAACAGAGTTTGGCCTCGTGTATAATTTCGCCTTCGCTAGGATATAGAAGTAATATTTCCGCACCAACTCGTCTAAACCCTCCGCATCTAATTGAATTGAAATAGAGCGCTGCAGCCAATTTATGAGAATTTACTGTTTTTTGGGTTCTTATCGGTGAAGTTCTTCACAAAATCAAGGTCCAGCTCAACCACATCGTAGAGAAATAGCCCTTCTTCCACGCATCTGTCCAAGAGGACCAGGTTTTTTAAGATATAGTTCCATTCATGACGAGAGTCTGAGGTTTGGAGTTTGGCAATGATAGTTGAGAAAGCCATTGAGGGTCGAGTTTCTGGATCGTTGTCAGCGAGACAGCTTAAAATAACTATAGAGAAATAATTCAGCCAATGTCCTGCGGGATAAGTGTATTGTACTCACGATATCCATTTCACTTGGAGGGTGGGTATCTCTGTGCGAGGTTGCTCGTAGCCGACACTGTAAGTAGTGCGTTGAGATGGGAATTGAGAATAGATATCGGTTACCTTTTCAAACTCTGTTGGAGCCATGAAAGCGGAGAGGCCGCGTGTAATCCCTTTGAACATATCGCACTAAATAAATGATTGATAATATTTTAATCAGGCGTTTATCTGGTTGAATTAATAGCCTTTTGCAACCCGAAATGATCATATATATGTCAACGGTATAAGTAGTTTCTGCGAGAAGATGCTAGCTTGTCTCGGATTCTCAATGCACTGAGTGCTTTTTCATGTGTTTTAAGTAATGAAGGGAAGAATCGGAGAAAAAACCCCTACACTCCCACTTTCGATATTAGTTAATTTTTTTTTTTGGTGAAGTCACATTTAAAAACACATTGCGTACGAATGCTGATAATGATCTTAGTTAGTTCAAGCTGAACGTGGTAAACGCACTTTGGTTAAGGTGAGTGAAAAGTAAAGATATCATATTATTTTTTTAGTTTTGTCTAATTATTTGGAGAGATGCTTCATTTATCCGTTCAGATTGATGCAGACACTCAATGAAAAAATAAGGTAGTAAATGTTAATTAGCATGATCATGAATCTGTGATTCATTGTTTTGCAAAGGCTTGTTATAAATATAATCGTAAAAATTTGAGCCTCCCAACGCAGGTCATAAAGTCACTCTCACCCATCTTTTACTTCGTCGGAAAGAGTTAGAAGGAGACGGCTAATTATCTGTGAGCGGAATTTAACAATTAATTTTGTATTGGCAGGTTAACGACAGTAAATTTGATTTAAGATATTCCGGAAGGACAATATCGAATAATCTTTTAACAATTTAACAAAAATGATTCCTCTTCCCGTCAATCTCAATCCAAAGCCAGTGACAGAGAAATATTTCGGGATCCTTATCCCTGGACAACTACCGATCTTCGACTTTGACCAGATTAATGATATGCTTGTTGCTACTCTTGCTAATCCAGGTAACACCACTTTTCTTCATTACACTTGAAATAGTCACCATCTCCCTCCAGCGTCTGTTTCCGAACTCACTTTCTTTTTGAACATGGCTCTCCCAGAAGGCGTCGCAGGTACTTCCTATTCCAAATCTCGTTGAACTCAATGGTGTTAGGTGTGCTGTATTACTCGACTCCTCCTTACGAAAACCTTCAGTTTATCGGTGCAATTGCCAATACTCGTCCAAGGTGCTCCTTCTCTCATTTAACTAATATATGAACAAACATATCTGATAGTGATATTTTCCATACTGGTTTCCCACTTAATCCGCATGTGAATGAACAGAAGGAAATCAAATTAATCATGTAATCGCTGCGAAATGAAATGATTGCAAATATTATTTATCTATAGAAAAGCGCAAACTCTGGAAAGTATCAAAGAGCTGGTCTTACTTGCAGACACGAATGATTTACAAAAGGTATTTTAAGAAGTGAGTATCGCTTTATTATCCTGTGAAATTGCAAGGTTTATGCCAAGAAAGTCGCACAGAACTTATTCAATTTCCTCTTATCTAGCAGAAAAGTAATGTGAATTATTGGACTTTTTCTCCTGATTTCTTGAAATTTTTTATAGGAGGAAGTCCAAGATGCGTTTGGAAACTCATATATAGTGATACCTCAAAATCTATTGGAGAAATGGCTCATAAGATTCGAGGAGAAATACAAACATGACAAGAATTTCGTTATGAAAACCTCTGAAAATTAACCAAACTCTTGCAGAGTTTTGTTGAAAGAAAGGATTTGACTGTGAATAGCAAGTAATGAATAAATTAGAAAAAAGTCTATAAATTACGTTAAATACAGTGAAATACCAATTGTTTAAGATGAATGTTTGTGAACATTACCTATATCTGAAGAATAATAATTATGAAAATTGCTGGAGTTTGAAAAATTGTGTTATTTCCTCGATAGATTTTTTCCGAATGAGCGAAGTATAAGACCTGGCTGGGTTTATCGGTAATTTAATTCGAGGGTTAGTTGAGAGGCAATGTGTTTGGTTGTTGGTCGGAAGAGAATTAATTTGATGATTGAAAAATTTGAGACACTATAGCCAAAAAAAAAGAGAACGCCCACCGTGGGGCTCGAACCCACGACCACAAGGTTAAGAGCCTTGCGCTCTACCGACTGAGCTAGACGGGCTTTCCGGAATATTGGTATTCAGGAAACTATTTAGAGCTCACAAGCGAGTTCGTTTACTGAATTAGCCATTTTCCATTCGCTGTTAATCTCAGTTGTGTTATCAAAATTAAAATTGATCTAACTCGCTTAATATATGCAGAAGGTCATATTCCCAAATGATAAGGATGAAGGCTGGAAGCTGAAATTTCAGAAATCTTCTGGTGCCTTGGAAATATTTAGAATGCTTTGGAAATATTTAGAACTCACATTTCTGAAGAACTAACTAGCCTTCAATGATAAAAAGTCTTATCTCTTTGGAAAATTAATCCCAATCCAATTAGCTTATTTTCTAACCCCTTAACAACTTGCGAAGTACTGCTGCCGCGATTCGAGCCTTAAACCGAAGTATTTTGTTTCATAAAACATCACATTACATCCATTACAGAGAACTTGATATGCAAAATGAATTCTATCATTTCTATTGTTAAACACCTTTGTTTATGCAGGCCAGTAAATTTATTCAAAAACACTTTTTTAGTAATGGAAGCACTACTAAAGAGCGAAATGGAAATCAAAACTAAATGATGTAGCTACTACTGTGATGTTAGGCATATTTCAATACTTTACTAAGCGAACTAGCGCACTTGAATTTTACACTGAACGGACAACTATCCTGAATCAACTAATGTAGTGACACCATTCTACTTTCCTGCTTCAACATATCGACAATTTTCTACATTGTGTAGGCTCACTTTAATTTGTCAACGATTTTCAATTCCTTTACATTATTATGAACTGAGATCGACAGCTTCAAAGCTAATTTTTGAAACAGCAAAAAAACAACGTAGGAATCTTGATTGCTATGTTGGTTACAGAGCTTTTTTGGTTATGATATATGCAGCAATAATACCAGCAATAACGAGTGGTTCACTGTAGTAATTGAGAGTTTCCTGTCTTTCATCTTCTTTGAATTTGCCTCTGTACTGCACATCCCCATGCTTATCAAACAAAGTCCCATAGCCATGCATTTGCCCATTTTCGAAATCTCCTTCATAGCGAGTCCCATCACTGAAGTAGAAAGTGCCTTTTCCATTGAAATTCTCATTCTCCCACTCTCCAGCATACCTTGGTATTTTATTCTCATCAAAGCAAACCGCATAATCCTTCTGGCGGTCCGGCTTGCCTGGCGCTTCGATCACACATTTTTTCCCATCGTCGTAAAGATATTTACCAGACCCTTTTGGCTTCGATTTCTCAAAGTTGCCTTTGTAAATAAATTCTTTGTCTTTCCTTAACACCCCGAGTCCAGATAAGGTCCCATTCCACATGTTTCCTTTATAGGACCACTGATTCATTTCGTCAATCATCATTCCAGCGCCGTCAAGCTGACCATTGGAAAATTTCCCGATCATTTTAAAGCCTCGCTCGGGGACACTAATCACTCCTGTTCCCTCTGGACGATCGCTTTCTTTTACAATTTTGAAATTCCCATGGACTTCAACCCCGTTTTTTAAGATCGTTTTCTTGTATTTCGAGAGACTTTTCTCAATCTGATCACAATACGAATCAATCTCTTTCTCAAAATCTGCTGGCAGCTCGAAGTCCAAAGAAGGGTCAGGTAATGACGGTTCCTGCTTAATAAAAAATGATTTGAGGTAATTCTGATGATGGTAGCCAAAATTTGCGATGATGCCCAGCACTCCCAAGGGCCCAACACTTCTTTTTAAGAATTGACTTGCCATGTAATTGATGTTTCTTCTTCCCAGCACCAAACACTTTTCACTTGGAAAATAAAAATTAATTTGAGATAGATCTTGAATTCCTTCAGATATTCGAAATTCGAAGCTTGAGCATGCAATTAGGCACAAAAAGTTTGGTGAAAAAGCACCTTTTTCTCATCAAGAAAGCGTTTATAACTAGTAATGATTGAGTTCTTCTTTTGTAACAAAATAGTGTTTGAATTCATTTTTCAATTAAAGACTCAGATAACACAGAGGGAAAAATGTTAATCACACATAAATGATAATATCTGTTTTACTGAATCATGGTATTGTTCAAAGTTACTATATGTTACTTCAATAGACATATCAATTGTACTATATATCTCGACTTCTTTGTGTACTTATATACTTTAGATCCACTAAAGAAAAGGAAGAAAGGATAAAAATAAGAAAAGCTGGATACAATTTGTTAGCTCATATTAAGGTTAGAATTATCAGCACGTTTTTCATTAACGAACTCAACCGTCTTTCAATAGAACCCCTGCTCGTTGCATTGATTTTCAACGTAGCCTGGCCAGTTGGTCTCCGAAACTTTATCCAAAACCTGGATAACGCTTCCATTCACATCCACGATCGCAAAGAACACCTGAGATTCAGGCTTCTTTGCCTCTCGTTTGAATTCTTGGCTGGCCATAATATTGTTGTTTAGTTTGAAAGACTGACTAAAAGTAGGGTTCGTCATTTGGGCTCCCTCTTGGCCAAGGTGGCTTCCGAATGTGAAATTTCTCATTTGTTCGTTGGCAGGGCCATAGTTATAAACCGTGGCTTGATTTGGTGCGGCCCATTGATTATAAATGTTGTCTTGGTAATTTCTGTAGAATGGCATTCCTTGGTTATAGTCAGGGTAGCCGAATTGAGTTTGGTTGTAATGGACAGGTTGGTTCATCGACATTGGCATTGCCACTTGCTGATATCCATAATTTAGTGCATCCACATTGTTAAAAATCTGCTTTGGGCCTTCGTCATTAAAATATTTTTGTGAGTAAGAAGAAGATTGGTTCTCTGATGTGTTAGAGGAGTCCTGAGCAATCATCTCACTCATGGCGAAATTATGCTCTTGTTTGTGCATTCTCTTCTTTTGCTCAAGGGTATCTCGCATGGCTTTCTCAATAAACGCCTGAGCGATTCTGATTTCGTTTGATTCGTCGACTTGAGTGAGATTATCGTTCAACTGGTCACTGTGATGAGTCTCCTTACGAATCAAGCTTTTCCATCTGTTTTTCACGGCATTCTCAGTTCGGTCTCCCAGGACCTTTGCGATAGCCGACCATTTTTTGCCCAGTTTGATGAAGGATTTCATCAATTCAAGGTCTTCTTCATACGTCCATTTTCCTCTCTTGATCGCTGGATCAACGTAGTTGATCCATCTTTCTCGACATTGTCTTGAATGTCTGAAC
>ENA-UOTX01002100-UOTX01002100.1-compost-metagenome-genome-assembly--contig:-NODE-2100-length-10893-cov-5.078033_pt1 | contig 10893 bp, 11 predicted proteins | sample MGYA00238143_ERZ746982 | MGnify/ENA primary metagenome ERZ746982 (study PRJEB28758, sample SAMN06268862) | compost metagenome | isolation source: single cell | place: USA: California, Emeryville, Joint... | reverse complement strand
AGCTCCTCAGTCTTGTATATCATTCTCGGCGACATCCAATATTAGAAGGAGTTTATCCTATGGCTTCCCCGCCTTCAACAGTGATATTGTTCCTCCTCAGATCCAAATTTCCCAGATTTGTCCAAATCTTGTTATCAGCTATAACCATGGCGCCTTTATCACCGATTTCATTTATTGACAATTGGAGTTCCTCTAAGTTTGTCCAATGTTATATTATTGCCGATAGAAGCTGCGCCTTCGTCTCCAATCTTACGATCCACCAATCGAAGTACTTTCAAATTCTTCCATGTGGTGTTGCTACCGATACAAAGGGCTCCTTGGTCGCAGATTGGATTGTGAGATAATGTCAATTCTTCAAGATTTTTCCAACTGGTGTTCATGCCGATTGTCAATGCACCTTCCTCGCCAATGAAATTCCTTGCCAAATTTAGCCTTTTCAGGTTGTTCCAATGGAGAGTGCTGTCAGCTAGGATGAGAGCTCCACAATCTCCGAGATGGTTGTGACTTACATTTAATTCCTCAAGACCAAGGAAAATTTTGCTGTTGATAATTGCAGACACTGCTTTGTCATCGATATCATTTCTTCTCAAAAACAAAGCTTTCAAATTTTTCCAAGTTTCGTTGTTGCTAAGAGAAAGACACTCAAGGTATCTCATGCTGTTTGTCTCCAAACAAATGCTTTGGAGATTCTCCCAAACCGAATTTCTCTTCCTTCGCTGTCAATATTATAATTATATGACAGATCAATTTCTTCTAATCCACGCAGTCTATACTCTGCCAATACACTCAAATCTGCTTCACCTATATTTTTGTCTCTTAGTAACAACATTTTGATTATTCCCTCTTTATCATCTTTACTTTGAATGATTTCCTCAAATTTCTTCCTTTTTGGCTCATTTACCCATCGAAGCAATTCTTCAAATCGCTCTGTTGTGATCAGGCAAGCCAAGCTACAAGAATCTTTATCTCGACCCCACATGCACTCCTATCACCAAGCATTCATTACCGGATCCCGCCCTTCTATCAACAAATACACTTCCTCCACCTTGACTCAGACCTGCATTGGCATCATAGTGAATAAGGCCAGTTTTCGCTTCGATTTTCTGAATTATTCCTCTCTCTCTCTTTCCACTGCTCGAAGCAAACCTCATTTACTTCTGTCATCCTTCGCACAACAGGGTATCCTACTACGGATACTCCTGTGCCTTTCACTTGGTCTGAATATTCCGCCGATATTGCATCCAGCCCGCAATAACCTGTTACTCTGCCAATTGGTGTATTCAGAATTATCAGAGAATAGTTCGCTTCGTCTCCTTCATATCTGAACTACTTTTCAGGAGCAAACACATCTTGAGCTTCAATCTCGCCAAAAGGAGCCCCATTTCCATTTGCTCCTGGAATGAATTTGATGCATGGATACCTCTTTCTAATGGGCTTCTGATTATCATAGGCATTATGTGCTGCAATTAGAACCAGATGAGGTTCAATCATCACTCCAGATCCCCATTTCATTGTTGTCTCGCTTTCTGACTCCTTTATGATCACTACTCCATTCGCACTCTGAGAGAATGTGTAGTAATCACTTCTCTCTTCTTTGGATTTTCAACAAATTCAATTAGTTGTTTTTGCTGCTCTTTAGTTTTGGAGATTTGGTGGTCTGTTTATGGTGCTATTGGTTCCATTTTCTTGTATAGCAGTGGTGTTTTAGAGCCTCCTTTTGAAAATGTTGCGAAGTAAAGAGGATTGAAACCTTTTGTTCGAGTTTTAGTGTCGGTATTACTATCAATTCTGACACCACATATTGCTTCACTGATCGCAGTTTCAATTTTGTTTTGACTTTTCGATTTTTCCATTTTGATTTGAGCAGACACTGTGAAGTAACTTTTTTTATCTCAACATTAATTAAAATGATTATAATTCTTGCCAGTCCGATTTAATTAAATCGTATTTCCGTGACTGGAATGAGTATTACATATCACGAAAATCTTTATTCTGGAGTCATTATGAGTTATTACTAATCCATGAGTGCTTATTTAGGATTGCTTGTATCATTCAACAAATGTTGTTCTCATACAAGTCTTTTCCAATTCTCATCAACATCTAAGACTCGAATACGAAAAACCGCACTCTAAGTGGTGATTTCATAGTCAGGCAATTTCAAACCGAGTGACAGATGGATGAGAGAAATTCTAGAAGCATAATCGGCTATCCTCAAGGGTTTTTTTTTAACTTTTGAGTTTTGATCATATTTTAATACTTTGAGTTTTAAGATTGGTTTGGATAAATCTCAACATCACGACTTCAGCAAAATTTAGTTCTTTAATTACCTCTATCTTGAGATTTTTCTGAATATCTTTCACATTCAGAGCCGCAGTTTAATTCATTATTTAAGGCCATCTGCTAATTTTATTTTATTTTTTATGGCTGAATGTACCCATTTCTTGATTTTTTGACTCGAAAGGGTATGTATTCCCCTAGCATTTCGAATTTTCCAACTAAAAATGAACAACATCTTCATCGGTAAACCAACCTTAAATTTGAGGTTATAAAAATTCCTCGTTATACCCTCGAAAATCTTTTTCTGAACTCTCATACTTTTCGGAAGAGTACTATAGTTGTGTTTTCTGATTTAAACTTTTGTTACGTTACTGAATATGACAGATGGAATAAATTCTACTCACAAGTTTGAATTCTTAATGTCAGATGCTGTTGTAATTTCAGTGCAGAATGCACTCAACTTTATTTATCAGTGTAACTTGCAGCCAACCAAACAACAGGAGCTGCTCAAACTGCCCTTGAGGATATTTCTTGTTTAGTGGAACATGCGTTACAAGTTTTCCTGATGACTATTATCAAACCTTCTCAGGAGAAGCTGGAGTATATCAGGTTCCAATTTGCTCACTCAAATTGATCCTCAAGTTTGATCTCAGTCTGACGACTCAAGCTCGAATTATCAATATAAATTTCAACTACGGCATCGTCAACATGATTATGGCAATGTCTCAAAAAATTCAAATTGAGATTGGGAATACTCAGATAGACGATGTTCTTTTTGTCCTCTCTCCAATCACAGAGTCCAAAATACAATTTGGTTACTTAGGAGATCAAACTTATCCTCCGTACTCACTTCTAAAAGTTACCATCAACCTGGATACAGATGATTTTAATAGCAATTCCTATCAACAGTTTAGACTTGTTGAAAAGACAGCGAGCATCCGACTTAAAGAGATCTATTCATTCTCAGACGCAGAAAAACAATTTATCACTAGTACTTCGGCTGTTACTAATGCCGGCGGAACTACTATAGCAACCATCCAGGCTGTGAACTCTGCTGCACAGGGAGCACTCTCAATGAGTCTGATACAATTGCAAATCGTAGGAGAAATTGTACAATTACTAAGATTAGTTGCCATTCGTTGGCCTCCGAATGTCGCAGAGTATTTCGCAACTTCTCATATAGACCCGAATTCAATAATGCTGCCTGTCGACTTTACTGGACAATTAAACGGTCAGTTGGACAACAGAAACTATTCGATTCCCCGAGTTTTTGATGAATACGAGATTCCACCATTCTTCAGTCAAAATTATAACAATGAGTTGTCGAACTTATTACTCTGGGTCCCCATTCTCGGAGGATGTGGGATTTTGATTCCCCTATTGAAGAAAGTACTCAAGAACGTGGCCAGCAAAATGGATATTCCAAAGAAATATGATCGAAAGAAGAAGTATCATGATCATTTCATCAGGCTAATTCATAAGCTACACCAGCTTATCAATCGAATTGATGATTCCTCGATTAGGAATTTTTTGTTCCTATTGATTCTCTCGGTTTATCAGCCGGGAAATTTATGGTCCCTTCTCAATATGAGGTATGCCTCCGCACTACTTGAGCCCCCAATGACATCCACGCAAGCTTCTTTAGCTTTGGGAATAATTTTTTTCCTATTTTTCCTCGCTTTACTGGGGGTTGTGTCCAGGATCCTTCTAAAAAATATGAAATATCTCGTTGCCACTGAAGGAACTCCTGAGGATCCACAGCAAGAAGAGCGATTAAAGAGATACAGTATTTTAATTGAAGATTTTAATCGTAAAAAACGGGCACAGATACTGTTTCTCCCAATTTCGCTGCTCAAAAGCTTTCTGTTTGTCGCAGTCATCTCCTTGATGGCTTTTTCTCCCATGACTCAAATGGCTCTTCTTTGGGGTTTATCGACTGCCTTTGTTCTCTATTTGGTGATATATCAACCCCTCAAAGTAAGATGGATGAGAAATATGACACTTCTCATCGAATTATTAACGTACGGATGTGTCACGCTTGGATTCGTTTTTGGGATCATTGAGCGGGTTGTTGATCTGGATGCAGTGACCTTGGATGAGATGGGGTTAATTTTTCTCGTCCTCACCATCGGTTCCACACTTGGAGGAATAGTGCTCAGCTTGATTCAATTTCTACAGCTCATAAGGGACATCTACCAATACCTTAAAAACCGAAGAGCACAAAAGAACTGTGTTTATCCGATTACACCCTCAGAACCTCAGACTGCAATTATTTGTTTAACGCCCACTACCGAAACTAGGGAAAAAATGAACGAAGATAAAGTTCAAAGAAATTCTGCTTCAACTTCGCAAATTAAAGAACCATCCGAATTTGAGAAATTAATGTCCTCTATTGAGAACGTATCTCCAACTTTCTTTGAAAAAGGACCAAAACAAAAGCAGCTACTTGAAGATTTGAAAGAGTGGTGGAATTCAACTCAAAACTTGTTGAGCAGCGAAACTTACATTTCACAAAATACTAATGAAATAAATTCATCAGATCACAGGACATAATCAGAAAAGCTTTATTTCACAATTTGAAGAAATATATTCCTTAAGACACTTAATATTATTAGAATTGATTTTCCTATATTTTTTTACTTCATTTTTGTGTAAGGATTTATAAATTTTCTTCGGTATTACTAATGAGGTTCTGAATTTTGATTGTGCTTTTATATCACGAAGATAATGCAAACTTTCAAGCAACAGTTGATGAATTAATTCAGAGCTATAACTCTATTGGCTTAGGTGTTATTGTATGCTCCTATAAAGTAACTTTATCTTTGTCTTTAGAAATTTATTTTCTCACTCTATGCGTCTAAATTATCATTTCCTCAAAAAAAATTAAAAAATCAGCATACGGATACCAATTACAAACAGTATGGAAAAAAAGAGATTTCATTTGGCTCATTCAGATTGGTTTTAGGTTTTTATGTAGGATGTTCTACTTCATGTGCACCTACCTGCTAAAGAATTCTCAAGAATACAAATTTATGTCTACAAGCAATGTAAACGGAAAAGAAATTTAATTTCTAGTGATGCGTCTCGGAGGTTTCTGAGGGAATGCCAGAGATCTCTGAGAGCTGCAGATCGAACACCGCGATTTGGAACCAGATCTTCTTCCTTGTTGAATGTAATTTTTCATTACTGAACTTTTCATTTGGGTAGTATTGCAAAATGAACCACTTTGAATTTGCAACTATGTAAAATATTAAGAAGAGAACTGATGAAATTATGAAATAAAGCCACAAGCAGTGAACGCCGCCAGATACATCATCATCGTCAAGGGATGGAACTTTAGATTTACGAGCAAAACGCAAATAGTTGCTCAAACTTGATAAAATAGTAGTTTAATACCCGCTTCCCGTTATCTCACTTAAGTTTGGGAGTTAAATTAGGCTCTGAATTATCGGTATCTCTTGCCAATAGTGACTTTTGGAAATAAATTTTATGCTAGTTCTCAGCAAGCGAGTTTTTTTTTTTCGAAATGAATCATACATTTTAGTCATAAAGTCGAGATTTCTGCAGGATATCTCTGAACTTGTGGGTGCCTATTTCGAGAGCGTCTATTGGGGATTCTTCATTTTCAACAAACTTCTAATTTTTTAAGTGAAATTCCCAAGCTAATTCGATCAACTGATATAAAGTAATAAAAGCGAGTCGAAACACATTGTAGATATTTGCTTCTAAATCTCCAGTTAACGAGTTAGAATCTGATTTTCAAAAACCATTAGAAATTTTCACTTGATTCTATCATCTTCATTCGAAATTGATTGGAAATTAATTTGCGAAAGTCAAGACCAAAAAAGCGGATTCTTAAGAGTAGATGCGAAAGTTGACGAGAAAACTGAAGAAAAGCATCTTCAATCCAGACAATTAGACGATTTTGTAAAAGATATTCTCCAGCTAAGACTTACCCTGCAGCTTCTTGTGTCAAACAAAGAGAACCCACTCAATTTCTCAACAAGATGGATTTTGTTAAGCGATTTCACTTTCAACTTCCAGCGATAGATTTTTAAGTTTCTCCGAAAATTTATTTTATCGGGAGCCCTTCTCATCAATCCGCAACTATTTTCTGTGTAATTAAAGTGCGTCATCACTTGTTCATCGTAGAAATCCGGATATTTAATATAAAAGCTATTTCTGAATTGAGACCCTCAAAAACTGTGATGAGGAAAACCCGTAATGATTGAAAATCAAAGCAAAATGAACCCCTTTGAAGCCTGTCTCAGCTTTTTTGCGACTGTTTTGAGAAGAAGTTGAGTGAATTGATTCAAGATCCGTTCGATCAGACTCTAAAATCACTTCTTGTTTCTTCTACTGAAGGAAATAGCTCCCTAACAGGAGAGATAATGAGAGATAAACGCAGAGTAATCGTAGGTTCATTTCATTTATGTATTTCAAAAATTGGCAGCTCTTGAGAATTAAATTATAACAGCCAGGGTTTATATCTCACTGAAAATAAATGCGAAGATATCTTATTCTTCTCAGAAATAGAAAGTTGATTCCGTTACTTCCAAAACAAACAACATGTTAGACTTGTGAAACATTCAAAGATTTCAATTTTCATCCGTTCCGCAAGGATTGAATCGAAATTTATCAGCATATCAAATCGAAACAGAACAAACATCAGTAACTCGCTTCCGGAATCTATCAAATAGCAAAAGACGATCTTTCGAAACGTGATTTTGAAATTTGCATCATTAATAGTATTGAGTTTTCTTTTTCTATAAGAGATTCGATGGAAAATTCAGGTTCATTTGCTCTTGATCCTGTTGCGACCATCATCTAGCCTCAACAGATATACCTCAACGCACTTTCAAGTCGAAGTTTTATTCATGAATAGGAGTTAATTTCCTCAGTCTCAAATGCTTAAACTGGAGTCATAAAGACTTCTTCCAGTCTAAAATTATTAAAAATAGTTGAGTCGCTCAAATAAATTTATTAGGGGTAGTCAAGTCAGTATAGCAACTCCATAAAAGAACATCAATACCAAACGAATTTGTTAAGTTCCCATCGAAGATACTAATAAAAATTTCTCATAGGAAGGCTCAATGATATTCTTGATTCCATTCAAAATCAATGAAATTAATGAAAAATGTTGTAACCAGAGCTCTTCTATGAGCCGAAGGAACTGAAATGGGCTCCGATTTTTCACTTAATGTTTAAATATGAAATATATATAGTTATGAATTTCCGAAAATTTGAGAATTTCTAAACCTTCTTATTCTCTGTGATTCCTGATGAATTATAATCGAAACATTTTTTCAGTAAATAGTCAAATTTTAATGATCAAGCTTAAAAGTTTACTGTGTGCTTTTCCTGTCTTTCTGCTTAACTATGCTTTGCTCTTGAGTATGAGAGGTATATATTCTCATTTTCCACATATATTGACTGCAATGATATCTGAAGTGGCGGCAGTTGAGATTCTCAAATTTCAAGAAACTCAAAAACAATTTGCGGGAACCTATGATCAATTTTTGCTCTCCACCAAAACGAGCGGATGGACTAATTGCAAGCAGTACGCTGCCAGTTTGTGGATCAAAAAAGTAAGCTGGTACGGCAGTTGGGAAACATATATGCGTATTTCTCATGCTCCTACGTAATTATTATAGATAAAATATGCAAAATTAACTGTTAACGTGCAGACAGAATGTTGGAGTTGGAAGAATAATGCTTTTCACTGCTTCTCCAAGTGTCGCAGCCATTTTTTATGCAGCAATGACGGGAGACAGTGGAGGAGCCTGGACAACATGGGAAGGAGTAACAATAATTTAAGTGAATTTGTTTGTTACAATTTCTGAATAGAGCGCTACAGGAAATACGATGCTACCAACGAACAAGTGGGTGTTTTTAGCTCTTACCACAAATACAGCAACGCAAAAACAAAATGGCTTTCGATACACTCTGCCTTCTACCACGACTCAAACCTCAGTTTTCGACACCAGAGGACCTACAGGAGCATTTTATGATTTGTCAATAGATGCTACGATCTTTATTGGCAATGATGGCATTCACGGTGCCAGCAACAACTGGCTACAGTATGTAAGAATGTATCTGAATTATTTTCCCAATTCAGTGGATGAAATGATCAATCTTGCTACTATGGATACTGGTAACATTTATCATGTTTTGGATATATCCTTTACTTCTCTTATACTTTAAAGGCACTCTGTATATTGCTCACTTTAGTTCGATACCAACTATGAACAATAATCAAACAGTTGTTGTTGATTATCTTCAAGAAACATCACAAGGAGCCTTGACTGCATACAAAGGTGAAGGACTTTGATTTTTCCCGTCTAATTTAGATTCTCTTTTTTCTTTTAGGTCGTTCTGCTTCTGATACTGTTTATGATCCTATTTTGAGTGTGAGTAGCAACCTGCTCAGCTGTCGTACAAATACTGTCCTGAGTTTCAATGTGGGAGGTGTTGCTCCGAATGGTGGGGTGTTCGCTATGGACATTTATCCATATTCTGGAGGAGCAGCCACTCAGACAATTTTTTCCTTAAGAGACAGCTCAACAAATTTGATTTCTTTTATTGCAATATTCGCTGATTCTACGAATAGAATCACGTTCTATAGAAAAGATTCTGCAGGCTCGCTAACTACAGTTTCAACTCCTGTTCTTTCCCTCACGAAAAGTAGCACTATCTTGTTCCTTTCATATTAACAGTTTGAGTAGACACTTGGAATCGACTGATTATTGAGTATACACAAGCCCAACCACTAAATCTTCCTGGTGCATATTACTCTTTCAGGATGTCTGTCGGATCAACCAATTCCAATCGTGCTTATTTTACAGATTCAGCAGGAACGACTTCGCCAAAACCGATATTCTTCGGAGTAAATAACATGGTTCTCGATTTTTGCAGTCAATTAGTGAGTGGTACCACACCTACAACTCCTGGAAACTTCGACATAATGAACTTTTTATGGTTTTCTGGACCCAACATAGTGTACTCCAATACAGCTTGTAAGCTAATCGTCTCTTCGTCATATAAAACTTTTTTTCATGTAGTCGTCCCAAATTGCCTCAAAGCTGTCATTCTTAATGATAACCAGAGATCATGTCTTTTATGTGCCTCTGGCTACTACCTTTATAATACAGCCTGCTATGCAACCTGTCCAACTGACACTCTTGCACACGAGGGAACTAAATCCTGCCAAAGTAAATTAACTCATTAAAAATTTCTTTTAATCTTGTTAATTTCTACAAAAATAGAATGTCAGTATGGTTATCATTACGTAAGAATCTTCCTTAAATTTGCCAATTTATCTTACCTTCCATTGACTAGGATGCTTCAGGACTTTGCATGGACTGCACTACGATTGGCTATTTCCTTTCAGCGAGCTCTGTCTGCATCAAATGTTCAGATGGTTGTGCCACTTGCACGGGAACTGGTAGCAACGAGTGTATTTCTTGCATTCAGGGATCATACTACTTGCAGCCCTCCCCGGATTCGACCACGTGTGCCATGACTTGTCCATTCGGATACGGCAAAGATGATACTCTAGCAGCCTGCGTTCAATGTTTACCCACAGAGGTTTGGCACGACAGCTTGTGTCTAGCCAATTGCCCGGTTGACTACGAACCCACAGGTACAGGAGGGTGCATAAAGTGTAGTGATTCCAATCTGCTCTATCACAATTATGGCTGCGTGAGTGTCTGCCCTGATGGCTATGGCGAAACAAGTCCAGGGAGATGCGGATTATGTACCGATTCTAATTTGCTATACTACAATCATGCCTGTGTGAGTGTATGTCCGGAAGACTACGGTTCATCAGGTTCAGGCTGGTGCATAAAGTGTACTGATTCTAGCCTTATATATCACAATCATGCCTGTGTGAGCAGCTGCCCTGATGGTTACGTCGAAACAACCCCAGGAAGATGTGGATTATGCAGTGATAACAATATGTTATACCACAATCAGGCTTGCGTCAGCCAATGTCCTGATGGCTATGGCGAAACAAGTCCAGGGAGATGCGGATTGTGTACCGCTTCTAATATGCTCTACTACAATCATGCGTGTGTGAGTTTCTGCCCTGAAGACTACGGCCCTTCAAGTTCAGGATGGTGTATAAAGTGCAGTGATTCCAACTTGCTGTACTATAGCCATACCTGTGTAAGCAGCTGTCCCGAAGGCTATGTCGCAACAAATTCAAAGAGGTGCGGTTTGTGTAGTGATTTTAATTTGCTATACCACAATCATGCCTGCGTGAGCAGCTGTCCTGATGGTTACGTGGAGAATAGTGCTCGATGGTGCGTATTGTGTGATTCTGACTTACTATACCACAACCGCACTTGCGTGAGCAGCTGCCCTGATGGCTATGTTGAAACAAGTTCAAGAAGATGTGGAAGATGTAGTGATTCCAATCTGGTGTACTACAACCGTACTTGCGTCACCAGTTGCCCTGCAATGACTATCAGCGTATATAACAAGTATATTCTTCAATACGAATGCAAGCCATGTTATTTGGGATGTGAGACATGTGTAGATGGCACTTCATCGGGATGTATAAGCTGCTCAGAAGGGTTCTTCCTTTTCAATAATACTTGTAACAGCGGATGTCCT
>ENA-UOTX01002099-UOTX01002099.1-compost-metagenome-genome-assembly--contig:-NODE-2099-length-10900-cov-4.144322_pt1 | contig 10900 bp, 5 predicted proteins | sample MGYA00238143_ERZ746982 | MGnify/ENA primary metagenome ERZ746982 (study PRJEB28758, sample SAMN06268862) | compost metagenome | isolation source: single cell | place: USA: California, Emeryville, Joint... | reverse complement strand
ATGATTATTACAATAATTTTACAACAGCAAAAAAAAAGTGAATTTTAATAAGATCTAGTCAACATAGGCAGAGCCTTTCAATCTGTTATAGCAAGAAGTAATTCTCATATTCACATCTCGTGTCGGTGTTCACTTTGGGATGACATTGCCCATCGACCTGCTAAAGTTGAGGGTCGAATCATCATTAAGGAGGACGGATAATTTTTGATCAGGGAAATTCTGCTTGAAATTTTTCGAGATCTAAATCATTGTGATCAGAATGAGTTTCAAACTTAGGAATATTACATTGTCAAGTCTGGTGCCAATTTGATTTTCAACTTCTGGTTCTGGAATCTTGTTGGCCTCTTGCTCCTAGTAAAACTATTAAAAAACTAGCAAATTTAAAAAAAGTACTGCATCAAGTGTCAGTGTTCTCAGGTCATAATAGTATCGGAGGTATAGCGGGAGCTTCACAGTGACATTGAACCTAGGAATTGGAATTAGCTTAAGCCAATGGGTTAATTGATTTACTCAATGAGCACCAAAAATGCTTCTTCAAGTTTATTAATATCCTCGACTTCGAAAAATGGGTACATGTAAGCGAAATCACTATTACTAAGACAGTTATCATCCAACACCTGAATTAAATCAAATTATCAAGATTATGTCCCCAAATCAAAACTGGTTTACCTTTTGCGCAACTAGCATAGAACAGAGAATTATTGGTCGCCATGTGGTGTTTAGGAAAGGGAGTCCTTGCGCTAAAATAACCCGGTTGATGTAGATGAGGCTTGTGATGATACATTCAGGGCTTTGCAACAAGTTAGTCGGAAAAGAAAGACTTTTTGCTGTTTACCTAAACTGACCGCAATCGTAGAGATTGTAAATGAATTCTTGCATGTCTCCTACAGTAGGAATTTCATGTAGAGCCTTAATCTGTTCCGGGGTCATGTCCTTCTTCTTGGGGATGTATTTGTCTTCGGAGAAAATGAAAAAGGGGCTCTTAGGCAGGATTCTTTTATGACGGATTTGATCCTTGGAATTTACAATTCAGATTTTGATTTCAGTGTTAATGCTACCTCTTGAAGCTGAGACTGGAGGATGATGGCAATGCCAGTTGCAAGCTCACTGGCATTGGGACTTAAGAGACTTGAGCCTGAAAGGTTGAACACGAGGCTCTGTGATTTGTTTGGGGACGAGTTGAGTCTTTCAGTGTTTTGGGGGATGATTTCCATAGGTATATACTCAAAGTTTTTTGTTTAAAATGCTTTTTTATAAAAATATTAAGCCATAAGCCTGCATTTATGCCCGAGGGATGGAATGATTTTTGAATTTTAATGCATAGTACTACTAAATTCACGGATTCATAGAATGATTTATTAATTCTAATTTGAGGTGGAAAAAACTTTATAAGCCGAAAAAACTCTAAATTAATTTCGTTATCTATGAATTTTCACAGTCTATCAGTATTGGAACACTAATAGGAAAATGCGACAATCGATGAGCTAGCATTTCTGTCGTTTAATACTGTGCCATGAAAACCTTCAGAAAGACGATAGAGTACTCCAAAGAAATCAGCTAACTGCTACTTTGTTTGTAAAGAAACTTTTTTCTCTGATAATCAGTCATTCAGTCATCGAGTTGCACATTGGAAAAAGAAGAATCTAATTTACTGAAGTTTTATTTTTGTTAAAAGGGTTTTTGATAATGCAAATTAATGAATTAAAAGCCCGTAGAATTTTTCTCTTAGCTTCCATAACTTCGAAGTCAAAGTGATAAAATGATGGCACTTTCTCTAAAACGAAGTCAGGTGGATACAAAATTCTTTAAAAACTCAAGAAATTTCATTTAAGAAACAGAATAGCAAATATTGCGATCATCTCGTGAGATCTATTTTTTCCTTCTTCATTAGAATAGAACTAATGTCATTTGCTTTCTTCTATAAACACAAAATGACCATATGACAGTTCATCTGCATGCTGCTGCAGGTAATGACGATATCATTCAAATTCAATGCAAATTCCTGCTAGCTGTTAGTAAACCTAATAATATTGGCCATTATAAAGTAAGATTGTATAGCAATCATTTATATGGTAGTGGCAATAAGAGAGTTCGGGCTCAGATAGCACGTTGGCACGCGTTCTAAGAATTTTAAAACTGAGAATGCAGAGAAATACTATCTTCTTTTAGTAAGATAAACAAAAGTGAATAATAGGCAAAAAAAGCCTTTAATCAAGACTATTGTGAATTATTCATGCTTTGCTGGAGAGATTTGCAGAAATTACATGAACAATCTTATTATCTGAACAATCTCAATAACTGAACAATATTGATTACCTTTTTGAATAATTGAACATTTCTAAGAATAATTAGTAAATTAAGGTGGGTTAAGCATTTCTCAATTTTTTGGTTTTTGGAGCCAATATCTGCTCAAAGGAAAATTAAATGAAACCAAAAGAACATTGCAATGTAGCTTTACAAGTTAGTATCTTTCAGTTTTCATAACAAAGCAAGCATAAATAAAATTGACAAATTGAGATCGTGACCAACTAACATAGGTTAAGAAGAAATCTTTTTTGGCAACTCACTATACTAGAAATTATTGCATGGCTTATTTGAGGTAGTGAAATATACTGAAAATGATCACGCACTAACTTAGTTTGATACTGGTGCCGAGGTTGTTCTTATTTGTTAACAAATACCCCCTACACAGCTTTCAGTCACTCTAGCTAATATCAATAAAATAGTGTTGAGTAAGTATATGGCAATTTCTTTTCCATCTATTATTCAATCCGGCTTCTAACGGCGAATGATGTATGTAGATTATACTCCTTCATAGATTGGCTCTTCATATGCATCTGTTAGAATTAAATACAAAGTTATGAAACGCGATGCCTTTAAATTTCCTTGGATTTTCCTTTATGGATGGACTTGCTTGGGAATATCCATTCTTTTCCAGGCTTATATTGAAGGAGCGAGTAAAGCTCTTCTCTGGTTTGCATCCTAATTTAAACAAAATTTTTTTGCGTTAAACATGGGGTCTTAACCATGAGAACTTACTTTGAAATGGTGTTACTCACATCGCCGGTCTTCTTGAGATCCTTAAGGAAGTCATCAGTGGCTTTCATCGCAATACGGAGGGTAGACACTGGGAAGATAACGCAATTGTAACCCATTTTCTCGAACTCGGAGAGATTGATGATCGGAGTTTTGCCGAATTCAGTCATGTTTGCCAACAGGAAAGGCCCGCCCTTCTTTCCATATCCCTTGAGTTCCTTGGCAACGATCTCAAATTCTTCTTTAGTAGCCAATCCTTCAGGGAAGATCATATCAGCACCTGCATCGATGTACATCTTGGATCTTCGAATTGTTTCGTCAAGACCAAGAACACCACGTGCATCAGTACGAGCACAAATAATAAATTCTCCGTCAGAGCATTCTTGACTGGCTTTGACAGCAATTTCAATTTTCTTCACCATATCTTCAGCAGAGATGAGAGTCTTGCCATCAAGGTGGCCGCATCTTTTTGGGAATACTTGATCTTCGAGGTGCAGTCCTAATAAAAACGGTACAAGTTAGTCAGAAGAATACGAGTAGCCACATTACCGCTGGCACCGTTGATGTAGTATTCCCAAACTGTTTTAGCGCACATCTCTCCTTCTCCAAAGCCAGTGTCAGCGTCAGCAATAACTGGAAGGCCTGAAGCAATGTGGACTTCTTTGATAACTTTGCAGAAACCGTCAAGTGTAACGAGTCTAGGTGAATAGGGTAGGTGAGATTTGATTCATAGGACTGTTGGCTCTCTTACCCAATATCAGGCACGCCGGCTGAAGCGGTAACAGCGGCTCCGGAAACATATGCAGCTTTGAAGCCTACATAGAATCAAGGACTGAGAGAAAGTTCTAAAGACAAGGAGATTACCATTTTCAGCTACAGAACGAGCAACTAAGCCGTTGTAGGCTCCTGGAATGGCGACGCATTCGGTTTTGAGGAGCTCTCTAAGAGTCTTGCAGCTTTTGTTCATTGTAATTCTTTGTTTATGCAACAAGCAAATCTTATTTATTTTTTTATTATATGATCTCAGAGAGTACTATACTGATGATATAAACAGGACAGCAATGAAGCACCCTTAATTAAAAATGAATCACTCAACATTTAATGACCCACTTTGTGGCTGAGATCTGACCTTCTCCAAGGAACAGCAAAGTCAAGTGGATTTCTTCTCAATTTACACTTTCCACCAGAATATGGAAAACTGGCTGTTGTCCGGATAAATTCTCAATCAGACATTCAATTTATAGGTCTGAATTGCTGTTATCTATCATGGCTAAAAATTAGCAGGTTTTCATAAGGAAAACCCTGTAAATTCGAATGAACTAAACCCTCTCATATGAAACTTAACTTATATCTTGTAATTTTTCTCTAAACAAAGAATTTTATGCATCTTGTATTGATCTAGCCTTGGACTGCTGTCTTAGCTCTTCAGTGTAATGCAAAATCAATAAGGTATTAAGAGCCCACATTCTCATGTCCAGATTTGAAATTGGTCCGCCCCTACAACTCTCAGCTCCTCATAAATATTTACTGAATCTAAGCTGCACTCATTATATGCAATTTGCCTGAGAATTTGCCCAGCTCTAAATACAATATCAACTTTGCAAAAACTTAAAGCTCAATTCGAGGACATAAACAGTTGATAAAAACTGGTTTTATTATGTGAGGATCAAGAAACCAGATCAATTGAGGATACTCCGATCGAACTAACAAATAAGACAGAACAGCGATTTTGAAATTATTAGCGCTGCATATTTTGAAAATTATAGGCTTAGTCAAGCAAATTTAAATATAAATAACTACTTTCACAGAATTGGCAGTTTGTACTCCAAAACGCATGAGCAAAGTCGTTGAAAATTATATTCTTCAGACCGTAATCGGATCCGGACAATTTGGTGATGTGTACAAAGCGAAACGTGTCGATGCAGAAGAGTATTATGCCGTCAAAACGATCAAATTAGATAAGTTCACAAATACCCCTAAACTCCATGATATGACAAAAAACGAAGTCGAAATACTCGGCAAGATCAACAATCCAAACGTCATCAAGCTCTACAAAGTGCTCAAGACCGCAAATAATATCTACTTGATCTACGAGTTATGTACTGGAGGCAATCTTGAACAGCTCCTTGATATACGAAAATTCATTCCGGAGAAAGAAGCAGTCGATATCTTCCGCCAACTACTCAATGGTTGTCGAACCATTGTCGATCTGAAGATTCTGCATAGAGATTTCAAACCGTCAAACATCTTGTTCCATAACGGAACCGTCAAAATAGCTGACTTTGGGTTCTGTAAGGTCTTGAATTCGAGCTTTGATGCGACTGAGACTATGGTGGGATCGCCAATCTATATGGCTCCTGAGATCCTTAAAGGACAGGTGTATAACATGAAAGCGGATATCTATTCACTTGGTGTTCTTTTTTATGAAACGCTTTATGGTGTATGCCCTTTCGAAGACACCAATATTCCAGGCTTATTGAATCAAATAAGCAAAGGAAATTTGATTTTCCATCAATACAATCCAATTTCTAAACCATTAGAGGATCTTATTAGAAAAATGCTGGATCCAAGTAACGTGACACGTATCGAATGGGAAGATCTCTTTGCCTATTTCTTTGGAGTAAGCGGAGGCAATACGCCAACAACAACCACATCTAAGCAAGAGGAAAAGTCCTTTCCAAACCCTCATCCATTAGAGAACCAAAGCAACGGCTTGAATGATCGTCCAGAGGAAGACATCAGCAATAAAGCAGCTCAAGAGGCTGAAAACCCATTCCAAGGGATTATTGACTACATTACTGCTGAGAGAAAGAAGCTGAGCAACTACTGGGAACTTAACAAGGCTATCTACGCTAATGTGATGAACGAGAAAACAGTTGTGATTTTTTTCCTGATAAACAAGAAGATGTTTTTCCAGGCGAAGCAGCTGCATGATAAGATCTTAATGAACACAGGCGAGAAGACATTTAAAAATTACGATATGTTTAAAATGTCTCCAAATTTCAAAAATATTATCAGCATATTACAAGAAGAGAAGACAGAATTCCTCAATCTCTATAAGTCAAGCGAGGTCCTCGTAAGAAAGCTTGAGGAGTTCAATAGTACTCCAATACATATTAACTTGAAGCTCGAGCTGAACAATGAGTACACGCTGAATGAGAAATATCTCACCGATTCCATACTGAATTACGCGAAGGAGTTGGAATTGATGAAGCAAAATTCAAGCTCTAAGGATGTATCAAAATTATCAGGTATTATTCGCGATCTCAAAGCTCTCACAGGCAATTGAGCGTTTTAGCATAAGTATGCTTATTGATTTTACTTTGTTTTGTTAAGAGTGGCATCCTTAAGGTTTCATGGTTGGTACATATAATTATAATGGAAATAGAAAAGGATCCACAAAAAATCTAAATAGAAGAGGAAGAATTTGTTAGTTTCATTGTTGTTGGAATAAGTAGGATAAATTGTGAATGGATGCAAATAAGGAAGTGTAAAAACAATGAAAAATAAAAATTCGAAACTGTTGGGACATGCATTTTCTGATCGATGCATGCTCTTCTTTTTTCCTTAATCAAAAGAATATGTGTGTTACGATTTGCCTTATATTATTAACCTTGATAGTAGATTGTTGATACAAATTGTGCCCTTCCTTTTCCCCATATCCTAATAAGTAGTAACTCTCCATTCCTTTTTTTTTTTACCTCAACAGCAAAAGTATCGAATCTTTCCGCTTTCAGTACATGACATAATAATGATGATTGTAGAGCAAAATATTAAAATGTCATGTTCTTCTAACTTAATTATTTCACAAGGTTTATTTCCAAAGATGATAAATAGAAAATTTACATCAACATTAGTAACAAAAAAAAGGACTTTCCCTCTTATTCACAGAAACTGAGAATAATGTGTCGGTATTCTCCAGTTCAAAAGAGAGGTTGTATCTTTTCCAGATAGAAAACTTTTGTTAAATTGATGTTCATGCTCTGTAGATTAAGAATAATATAATTAAGGAGTATATAACTAATTATGAAGTAATATAAACATAATACAAACATCAAGAAATCCTGATTGAGTACTCTCATTCACAACTAATCATTTATCGGCAAGCTGACAATTTTCTGAGAAATCATCGATCGTAATTGCCATTCGGATCGATCGTGGTAGCTTTTTTTGTTTTTTGATTTGGACGCCACTCTCAAACCCGTTTCTGACTTAATTTTCCGGATGGAGGTGCTGCCGGGATAGATAAAGTTTTATCCTTTTCCAGGAAAATTTTCTTTTGGATAGTGCTATCACCAACTTCATTGCTTTTCTTTGGAGGTGCTGGTATCTGCTGTAGCGGCCTTCGATCATGCGGGTTGATGACGGGCCCTAAGCCCATCGGCATGCCCACGTATCCAAAGTTAGGATAGAAATAACCCATGGGAAAGTTCCCATAGAGACTAGGAGGAGGGCCATAATAATAGTTATTTGCCATCATGTGTGGTTCTCTATAGTACGGCGGAAAACTGTGAATTGGAAACGCATTGTCTTGATATTTTATTTCTGGTTTCGGCTTTAAGTTATTACCTTTCGGGATAGAGGATTGTTTTTGCAGCATTTGAAGTTTTTTCAGCTTGGCCGCTTTATTTTTCTTTTTCTTTTTTTTACGTTTTGAAGTACTTTCTTTCGCTTGCACTGGCTGATTTGTGCTCTGTGGTTGTGAAGCCTGCTTTTCTGGATGTGTCTGAGTACTTTCTGTCACCACCTTCGCAATCGGATCTTCTATCTTATGGATTTCCTTCGCGTCCAACGGCTTTTGAGTCTCCAATTCATTGTTCTGTATGCTGGTTTTCTTGCTAAGCAGATCTAATAAACCCATCACGTTGCTCTTTTTTGATGAGTTTTGGTTCTCTTTAAACAACCGTGAGTTCAGCATCTTTTCAATCATCATTTTCTTTGGTTCAATCAAATAATCTTTGAAGATTGAATTGTCTTTATTCCGATGCTTAAATTCAGGTTTCATAACAAGCGCGACCTTTGAAAAATAGATAAGTTTAGGACTTCGTAACAAACCGTAATAGTTACCTTCAACACGTAGCCATGCTGCACTATTTTATTGTTTAGTTTTTGACACATGAGCTCTGCTTCTTCCAATGAAGAGAACGTAATTACCGTTGCAATTGTATTCTCAATAAAAGTTAACACGTCGATGGTTTTTACTACGACTCTTGGGCATTCAGCAGCCATAATCTGCCTCAAGGTTTCAGAGGTAAATTGAGGAGGAATATTTTTCAAAATTATTCCGTTATAACCGCTCTGAAACTCAGAATCTTTGAATTTCGATCGCAGTTGTAAGCCCCAGAGGTTGGCTCGGAGCTCCGTAGTAATCCCGGGGTCATTGAGGGCAAATTCCAGCAAATATTTGCCTTCTTCGAACGATTTACACTCAAAGAGACACGATCGAAACCCTTTATAGAAAACGCGCTTTGCATAACGGACCTTGGATTTGCATTGGGTAGCAGAAAGGAGCTCCTTCATCCTTGCGACTTGAGCATCATTCAGAAATCCCATGATAATCACCCAATCAAAGTCGCTGCACTTCGGGTGAAGAGGCTTGAGTTCTTCAACGGTAGAACCATCGAGGAAATTACTTAAGACATTATAGAGAGTCAGGTCCTTCTTCCGCTTTGACTGCCTTGAGGACTTCTCATTGTCACTGTGACAAGGCGAAGACTCGCCCGAAGATATGTTTTCTAAGTTGACTTTCATTACTGGGCCATAGTCTTGCAAATTCGGATTGGTTTCTTTGAGGCTGTGAAATTCCACGTGGTTAGAATCTGGAAAGGAAGACGCAAATGTCTTCAATGTTGGTATGGTTTGCTTGAGTTCGTGGCTGATCTTCCGGAATGACATGCTTCAAGGTGAGGTATGTCAGTAAATTCTTTTAATCAGAAAATTGGTTATCGTACATAAAACAGTGTGTAATTAGAACCCTCCCACCCCTCTGAGCAGATATTAATTTAAAAGTAGTAAAGTGCCTCGCAAACCAAAATATCTTCGAAAAGAATTTTTTATCTTCTTAACCACTGATCTATGAGTCTCAGTTTGCCACTTGTGATTTATTGCTGTTATAAGGAAGTTTTATTGGCAATTTCTTTGTATTGAATTGATGATGGTATAGAGTTTTATTCGAATCAATGCTCAACTAAGCTTTATGGGAGGAAGTGACACTTTTTTCGCTGAATTCATTTGAAATTAAAATGGCTTAGCTTGGAGGGTAAATCTCTACATTAACGAAGTAAATACTCAATAACCTGTAGAAAAAAGAGAGCAAATCTCAGGCTATATATCTCATTCTTAAAATTGCATAACTTGATTTGCATATATTCAAGAGAAAATCATGTAGGAAAGTCATAAGTGGTCTTGATAGAATTTAAGAGAAAATATTCTAAAATCTAATTAATACTGTGATCACGCTATGAAATTTATCAAATTTCTACATTTTCTATCTCATAGCTAATTCATTCATATTTTTGAGCGAATCTTGACAATTCTTAAATATTCAACTTAATTAGCCACATTTCGTCACAACACAATTCTTCACCCGATTCTCTTTATGAGTTGTATCATTAGCTCCCTATGTTGAGAGAATGTGTTAATTCTCAAGCAAACAAAAGAATAGCCCATGGAAGCAAGACCCCTTAACATCTAGAGATGCCGAGCTTACTTGCTGAGGAAGATCTCACAATCTGTCTAATATTAGAGGAAACGCACTACTCAATGTAGTGGCAGCACGGAAGAGTTCCAATATATTGATACTAGACTTGTAGTTAGTCAATCATCCATTAATTATACCTTATTCAGTCAACACACAACTGAATCTACACAATTTGAGATCTCTAGTAACTCTAATTGCTCGATTCTCAATTCTAAATCGAATTTCAATATATATATCTCTAAGAAGAGCCTGAAGGCATGGGTACTCGTAGGCTTTAAATCCGATCTTGACGACTAGCAGAAGAAGTGTCTTAGAGCAATCTTCAGGTATGATTGATCTCCACAATTTGAGTTAATCACAGACAATTTCTTTTAAACTATGGTGAAGCAACTACATGTCATCAACTCCTCTTCTCATCTTTCATCGACTACTCTCGGAGAAAGCTATTTGATCCGAAGGAAATATTTTGATTTCTTCCTAAACGCTAGATCTTCTGTCAGAAATTCAGCTAGAATTCGAAAAATGCTTAGCTTTCCAATTCATAGTCCTAAGAGTTCTCTACAACATTATAGTTTTAAGCAGTCAGAAGCTGTGCTCCTACCTACACCTAACCTATAAAAAAGCATTGCATCTTCATAAACTGTAGAAAAAAAGGGTTCTATACCTCCAAACAATCAAAATTCGCAATATTTAGCCTTCCAATATCGCAACATCTCGTAAAAACCCATGTAACCAAAGCCAGAGGAAAAGGACTAATCTTGAAGCAATTTTGTTGAGCATTCAAATTTTCTGATACAAGCACGCGCTTTGGCGTTAAATTCTGAATCTTTGAATATCTGATATAATCATTTTTAATTGAAATCGTAAAAAATCAATCTTGTACCCATGGAAAAGTAAGTGCTCCGCATCCTTCAACAGGCATCATTGCTTTATGCTAGGAGTGAAAACAAAGCACCTATCAAAGAAGAAAAGAAGGACTTTTCGACCGCCATCCTCGAAAGAAAGAAGGCTCCAAACCGTCTTATCGTAATTTCTTTCTTTTTCGATGACTAAAAGGCTCCTCTCCTGGCATTTATAGGTTGAAGAGGCCCTTAACGATGACAACTCAACTGTTGCTTTGAGTCAAGCTAAGTTGAACGAACTTAAGATTTTCAAGGGAGATCC
>ENA-UOTX01002096-UOTX01002096.1-compost-metagenome-genome-assembly--contig:-NODE-2096-length-10914-cov-16.255664_pt1 | contig 10914 bp, 8 predicted proteins | sample MGYA00238143_ERZ746982 | MGnify/ENA primary metagenome ERZ746982 (study PRJEB28758, sample SAMN06268862) | compost metagenome | isolation source: single cell | place: USA: California, Emeryville, Joint... | reverse complement strand
TTAATTAGTTGATACAGAATTAGTTAAGTTAGCTAGTACCCATATAAGTTCCCGTTCAATTTTTCAGGCGATTGAGAGCTAAAAACAAAAACACAAGTAATTAGACAGACTTATCGGGAATTCTTTACCTCTGATTGCCAAAATAATCGTTGACTTTGCCTCCTAAATAAGGCTGATAAGGCTGTCTAGATCCCGGTCTGCTAGAGTTACCTACTAATATTAGAAATAATTATGAATATATTTTAAAACATGGAACAGATACTTCTAGGGAGAGCTTGCCCAGCATTGGATGAGAAGATATTGTTCAGATTATGGTTCTGTTTGCGTGACTCGTTCTCATGAGGGGATGGGTTGGGTCGTTCGGTGTAGCTTATCGTTTTACCTTGAAATGGACTCTGCCTTCTAGGATCAACAGCCTCAAACGACAGGGAGTTTTTGATTGTATTTGAGACTCTAGACCCAGGAGGCATGTACCGAAGCTCGGGCTGATTCGCGATGATATTGTAAGAGTATAATTTTTTCATGTCGTGGTATTGCTGCATCATGAGCTTCTCCTTTCTGGCTAGGTCTGAAGATACATTCTGTGACATATTCTGAGCTTGATCTGCGCCATAGTCTTTCCTATCATCCGTCTTTTCACCATAATACTTTTCAAAGTTTTGGTAGAGCTGAGAATCTGGTTTGTTTTCTCTAAACGATAGTTCAATTATATTATATTAGGATTTTTCAAGAGCGGGCTTGATCATTACATTTGCTCAGCAGACTTCGAGTCACCTTCAAAAGTCTTGATCGGAGTAATGTTATCGTTCTGTCCTCCATATAAGCCTCCGTAGATGTTTTCGAAAGGTTGCCTAAATAATTTTCCAGCTGCGCTTCTCGATAAAATTTACCTTTTTTCAGGAGAACCATATCCTTGCGAATTCTGAGAATTCTCCGCAGACTCCGGTTTAGGTTGAATAGGCATCCTCTCTGGCGTTGGGTCTCTGACTCTTGAGTAGCTAAACGATTGGTGGTGTTGCTGCTGCTGATCTTTCGTATCTGAAACTGAACTATAAAAAAAATATATAATGTATTATTATCATCCAACTTTTTCTCATTAAAATTTTACAATTGATCTTGTGATAAACGGGCTGCTCTTGTCGCAATAGGCTCTTTAGACTGATCTCGGGATCCTCTATCATATTCTCTCGACTTTATCATAGCATTGATATTATTGCCTGGAAGTTACGAAAGAGTTTGTACTTGTCTCCCAAAGTCAAGTTTTTGCTGCTGACCCTGATAGTCTTTCCAGAACGGATCCTCAAGCGGGTCTTTCACTTTCTGGTACTGAACTCGAAACCGATCCAGCGAATCAGGCTGCACTGTATGCGCGAGTCTTATCTTTTCTGCCATTTCATGGTTTCTTAACACCTTACTCTTCAATGAACCCGGAGTCGCCCCAGGAATGTCTTGAACGTTCAAATTCCTCGGGAAGTCAAACTACATTCATAAATAAATAAACCATCATATTCCGTTATCTCTCATTCAAAGTTATTTACTGCTGCCAGTTGAGAATTTCTAACAAAAAGTGATTAGAAAGCCAACCAAATGAATATATTTACATCGTCTCTCTCTGTTGAAAAACATGAGCTTTTTGTATCTCCGTCGGTTGGTTAATTTTCTCAGGAAAATGCTTCTTTCCTCCCGACCTATCAGGTCCTCTTTGTCCGTGATATATGTTAACCCAGTGTGGTTGAGCCATTTCTCTATTTAGAGGTTCTCTGTCTTTGCTCAGAGAGCGTGCTCGTGGATAATTTTTATCTGGTGAAGAATATTTCACGTTTAGTTGCTCGGTAACCATCGTCGGAGGGTAATCATATTGATTGGGGAGGGAGTTTTCATAGGGATAACCCTGGTGGTAAAGTCTGTCGCGGTAATGATCATATTTTTTAGAATATATCGGTTTCGAGGATGCGCCTGTGCAGGGTTTATGCTACAATTTTGCTGGGTACTGATACCTGGTATGTCATCAGTTTTCAGAGAGAGATTCTCTCGTGGTGGAGACCAGGCATAGCGGTGGTTTCGGTACATAATATGATTCTACAATGTAGAGAGGAATTCTGGAAGCAATAAAATAATTTATTGCGCAAATTAATTCACACTGCGATTAGGTTGGTTACGACTCAATAAGGGGATTCATTAGTCCATATTCTCCGTTCATCAAATTAAGAGAATCTTAAGATGCCAATGATTGTGAGACGGCTTCTAGCAGATATTTTAAAGGGAAATAATCCAGTCTCTCAAATAGTAAGTAAGCTATAGGTTTAATTGATGGGGGAAAGATATTGTTTTTATCTTTAGAGCAAGCTCGACTCAGCACGAAGCTCATTATCGGCTTTATAAGGAAACAAGAGGAGACTCCACCGACGGAAAGTTTTTTTTCTAATCCACAAGCATGTTTTCTGGGAAATCCTGCAAATAATTTTATTTCGCTTTAATATTCGAGGTGATGAGGAGAGAGATTGATAGAAACGGTTCGTTTATTTCTGATAGAAGAGAGTCTTGCTGGAGTGAAGCGAGGTCTTCAAAGTTTACAAGTCCTCAGTTACTAATCGAAAAACGCAATCAGTAACAATGATTGAGTTATTTTTCGTTGTCTTCAAAATAATATCTATTTACAATCTTCTCCAGCGGCAATATTCTAAATTATTCACTAGATTTGTGAACGAAAATAATAGATTTAACAAGCCAGTACGTGTGGCAGATGCATTAAATGAAAGTGCCACCTCAGAATCAAACTTTGAGATCAGTCAAAACATCAAACCGATCCAAACGCAAGGTATTTGTAGCAGCAATGGTTATCTTCTCAAAAGACCACGAACGCCGTCACCAGATATTCAACACATAATTTCCGAAATAAAAAATCCGAAAGATTTGATCTCAGCAGTTGAGGGGTATAAACCCCGGTCGAAGTACATCAACATTGGATTTTTATCTAACCAGGACAATACAAAAATCAAACGATATAAGGATTGCCTGTATTTTGGGCAAGTCGTTGATGGAAAAAGACACGGCAAGGGTAATAAACCTTATCAAAATACCCTTTTTCTTTCTTACATTATTATCCATCTCCAGGGTTCTTAGTGTATCTGAATGGAACAATTTATGAAGGCGAATGGAAAAATGAGCTAAAGCATGAGGAAGGCCTCGAAATTTGCCCTAATGGAAATCAATACGAAGGCAGTTACGCTGACGGAAAACCAGAAGGAGTTGGTGTTTTTACTTGGAATAACGGTGAGAAATATGAAGGTGAGTGGCATAACGGTATGAGACATGGTTCCGGGACATGGCATGGTTTATACGGAGAGTTGTTTGCTGGAGAGTGGAAGTGTGGAAAAGCGGATGGAAAAGGAGTTCATGTAGGGAGGAATGGTACTCAATACTTCTTCACTGAGAGCTTGAGTTTGCTTTAATAAGGTGACCAATATCAAGGAGAGTTCAAAAACTGTCTGAAGCATGGCCAAGGCACAACAAAATTTGCAAACGGCGACTTGCATGTTGGGAATTATGCTTATGGGAAAGCGGAAGGATATGGAGAGTATTACTGGGCGAATGGAGATCAGTACAAGGGATTTTATAAGAATGGGCTGAGACATGGCAAGGGGGTGTGGATGAAAATGTTAGGGAATTCCGATAAATATGAAGGAGAATGGGGAAAAGATAAGAAATGCGGCTATGGTACCTACGTTTGGGCATCGGGAAATATCTATAAGGGGTACTTCTTGGATGATTTGAGACACGGCTATGGAGAAATGATTTGGGCAGACGGAAGTGCTTACAAAGGCCATTGGGAGAAGGGAGTCCAGAATGGCAAGGGAGAGCTATTTTTCGTGAAGAAGCGAGATGCAGCTACTAGTCAGGAGCTAAGCGACCCCGAAATAAAACTTCTTCATCACGAATTGTCTGTAAAAAGTGAATTATCTCAGGATGAGAGCACTCGAAGAGAAGCTCCTCCTTCGCAAGCGCTGTCTGAAGGCAGAAGGACGCCTGTTAGGTTAAGTCCCATTCTTTCAGTCGAAGACAAGGTGGTAGATCTTCAATTAGACAAAATACCGCAAGAATCAAAAAGGGAAACAGTTCAGAGAGGTGACTCAGTGAGTGTGGACAAGAAAGCATTGTTCCAGCCTCCAGAAGATTGGAGCAACCTGACTACGAAAAGCGATACAAGATTCACTCGAGAAAAACTAGTTCCGATTCCAAAGAAATATCAAATGGCAAACAGCTCAGAGATTGGAGGCAATAATAATCTGGAATTATTCAATCCTGAGAAACGAGAAGAATTGTCAAAGAAAGAGGCGAGCTGAACCGAGCGACTCGGAGAGAAAGTTTGGCATTCCACATATAATCACGTTGAATTTAATTTTAATCTCAGAACTTTTTCTATCATATAATGTTCAAATCTCTTGCAATCCTAGGTAAATAATCTCCCTTATTCCTTCATTATTATTCAAAATTACAACCCACATCTCTTAAACTTTCCTAATTTTTCTTAAGTTAGAGTACTTATTATCATCCACCTGACACATAAAACAGTCTTTGGAAGCAGCAATCCAAAATTGTTTAGTGGCTTCGGAAGTAATTTCTTTCAAGACCCGTTGGAATCAGAGCTAATAACTGTCCAAAAGTATAAACACAATTAGAAATTCGAAATATTATCGAAAACAAAAATGAATTAAATTTTATTTTTTCTATTATAAGAACTCCTATAAAATCAAATCGAAAGCACTTTTCCTAAGCAATTTTCTCGCTTTTCATCAAAATTTATCTCCTGTTAGCTAGTACTACGATTCAAAGAATTTTTGTTGAATACACAACACTTATATTCAAATATTTGAGTCCACAGTCTAATTATTTGGAGACATTCCGAACAGAAAAAACTTTTAAAATTTCTGTTTTTTTTTTCTCCCTTTCTCTTTCCCAAGTAACTCTCTCTAACACAACATCATAGTCCATAACCTCCTATCGTATCTCAAAAAGGCTGAAATCCCATTCTCCAAAAAATTCACCTCTCTTCGGTCTATCAGAGAAAATACGCAAATTCAAAAGGACATAATGCTATTACAATTTCAAAAATTATTTTTTAAATAGAACAAATCAAAAATCTCTTAACTCGATAACTCGTTAATCGATGGGACGCACCGGTTCAAGCTACAAAGCAGCTAAGAAGAGCAACACCAAGCACGATTTCCCGAAAGAGACCGAATCAGACGAAGCCTCCGAAATGAGCTCAATCACCTCTTCCACTATAGAAATGAAGAAGAAAATCAACAAACCTACATTGGCGCCGATTAGAAATCCAAAACTTCTCCGCAGTAAACGCAAGAAACAGCAGACTTCCGCCTCACAGAGCAGCAGAAGAGCCAGTGAGGTGAACCTATGCAAACTTCACCATGCGAAAATTGAATTTATTTGCAAGGAGCCAAATTGTTTGCAAGAGCTCTGCGGACATTGCATTCTTACACACAAAGAGCACATTAACAAAATCAATAGCATTTCGAACCTCCTCAAGGAGTTTATTGAGAGCGAGCATGCGGTAGGCAGTCCGAGCAATTCGAATAATTCGAAACGAATGTGCGAGGAGATTTCAACTTATTATAATCAGAATTTGAAAATGACGGAAACTCTGGCAAAAGAGTTGAAAACCGTAGTTGATACACAGACAGCAGGGTTACAAAAGAAGCTTTCTGATATTTTTCAAGAATCGACTGCGATGGTTGAAAACCTGGGGATCCTCAGGAAGCAAGCGCCGGCTATCTTGAACGAAGGGAACTTCACGCAGGATCAAATCGAGCTGATCAAGAGCAATTTGAAGCTCCAGAATTGTAACCAGAATAAGATCTCGCTGACTCCTCCACTGACGTTTTCAATCGACACTATTGTCACTGACCTAAAGAACTCATTGAATGACAATATCATCTTTCATAATAAAACCAGCGAGCTTGAGACGACATACGCTGGGGTACCGAAAATACTCCATTGGTTCGAATGGGGAAAGAAAAAACTAAATATCTACGACATCGTCACCAACACGACAAGCTCAGTTGAATTAGACATCACGTTCAAAATTCCATCATTTTCTCGCTCGATTATCCTACCGAACGGCCACGTCTACCTTCTCGGAGGCGAAGAGCCTGAGTATTATTCGCGGAGAGAGATCTTTATGTATGATTCGACGGCAAACGATGGGAAATTGCATCCGAGAGCGTCAATGCCCTTTAGAAAATTTGATTTTACATTATGTCATTTAAACGGCCATATTTACGTCATCTGTGGGAAAGACAGCGCGAGCGAGGTGGTTAACACTTGCGAGAGATACAGTGTCCAGGATAACCAATGGACCTCTATCGCGGCGGTGAATAAAAAGAGGTATGCTGCAAGCGCGGTCGGATTTACGAATAACCGCGTGTATCTCTTCGGCGGAAGGAGTGATTATAGCAACACAATGATCCAAGAGATCGAAGAGTTTAAGGTCGAGCTGAACGAGTGGAGCATCCTCACGTTGAAGAACGCGAGCGGCTGGGTCCCAGTCGAGGTTTGCGCGTGCATTCAGATTAGCGATGAGGAGATCTTGATATTTGGCGGCAGTGACGCTAGGATAAAAGACTCGCAGAATTCTGTGGTGTTTAAGGTCACGGATAATAGCTTCGAGAAAAGAAGTGAGCTGAAGAGGCCACAAGTGTTTGTAAATACTCCGTTTTTGTACAAAAACCATGTGTATGCGCTTGGTAACGAATATTACATGAAGCAGAGGAATCTCCACCGGTATTCCATTGAAAAGCAAGAGTGGTCGATAATCTTCTAAGAGATGAGAGGCGCGATTTGATACTCTTCTGTTAATTGTATTAATTGAAACTCCAATTGAGTCTAAATATACTAGATAGCCTAATCTATTTGTACAAGAATGCTTTGTTCTATCGCATAAGTGGCTTCATTGGTGACTCTATCTATTACTGCCGATAGTATTTGAAATCAATGCAATTGAATTGTTATGTGCTTAATTTGAGTCTATCCGACAGATTTCTCAAGTATAAGAAATATAGCATTGAAACGTCAATTTCCTCCGGATTTTTCAAATGACAGCACCTTGCAATTATATTCATATCTCCATAATACATGTTGAGTGGAATTTTAAAAATTGCCATTGAGAAAAATGAAAGGCGAAAAGTTTAAATGACATGTAATTTTTCAAGAACATTATTACAAGCAACACCAACACGAAATTGAAAAAGTAAACGGAGAAAAAGAGTCTTGGATAGCTAATAGTAACAGGATCTTTTTTATTTGAGACAAATTTGTAGATCTGAAAATAGAGGAAATGCAAATTTCAAAAAAATGTATATTATTTTTCAAACGTAATTAGAGTTTTATTTTCTTCTGAAGATCTCCTCCATAAGCTTCGATCTCGGCACTCATGTCCTGGCTGGCGTGTCGCTTGTCCTTTCCGCCGCCTACTTCCTCAGCTGTCTCTTCTTTCTCGTCTCCAGACTCGCTACTGCTCGTCTCAGCGCTCGCAAGAGTAAATTGTATTTTGATAGAGTTGTTTCCTTTATCACTCGATTTCGAGTCTGGAGTACTTGGCTTCGATCTATCTTCGTCCTCTTTGTTGGAAAACGATCGCATTGCCTGCTTAACTTTCGACTTCATATCCACTGAGCCGCCTTCATTCTCCAATAATTGGTTAGAAACGGCACTATGATCAACGTTTGGTGTATTATTCTCGTTTTCTTGGGCTTTTCGATTTTTCATTTCGATAAGAATTTTATCCACGTGTTCCACCAATTCTAAGTTTTCCTTATTTACTTCCTCAAACACAAACACTTTTTCTTCCACAGCTTCCTTTGTCTCAGCCCCCTCTTCTACCATCTCGTTGGTTTTAAGAGCATCTTCTTCAAAACCATCATTTTTCGCTTTAGGCAATGATTGGGGAGTATTTTTTTTGCTTTTAAGAGCTTCTTGGCGTTTATTGTCATCGTATGCGTCAAAGAGCATATCGAACACTTTATCGTAAGGGTAATCACAAATTTCATCCTCGATGGTCTCTGCAATGTAACTAATAAGCGTTTTCATCTTCTCAGTGAGAATTTTCTCAAAAAGTTCTAAACAGGCAGAGTTTATCAGGTTATATTTTGTCGAGTTCTGGTAGTACAGTTTGAAAATAGCATCTAGCAAATTATTGCTAATGATATATTTAATCAAGTACTCATCCTTCGACAACACGACGTTCTTCACAAAGCGGATAATCGATAGTGTAACAGCTTTATTCTTCAGAGTCAAGCCTTTATATAGCTGCTCGATGAGCTTGTGCTGAATAATGTAGTGTCTCATCCGAACGATATGCTCGATAATGCAATGACTGAATAATTCAACCACTTCTTGAGTGAATCCGACGAAACACTGCCGGTTTTCAAGCTTGTTAAACTGCTCTATAAGCAGAGGCAGCACCTTCCCGTACATGAATCCTTGAATTTCGTTTTTGTTTTCATTTCCGTCATCGAGAATCTGTTTAAATAAGTCTCCGATCAAAATCTGGAGCCCATGGTCGCCTGAATACATTTCCTTGATGAGGATTTTCATCAAGCTGTCGTTTGATTTAATAAAATTGAAAAAAGGGGTTATCTGGATCTGGCACAGGAAGATTATCGCTTCCACGAGCTGAATCTTGAGCTGACCAAGCTTTTCCGCTCCGATTTCTTCAAAAGCTTCAAGCTTCTCAAGAGCTTCACTAAAATGAGCCAACGCGTCGTATTCCATGAATTTCTCGAGGAAAGCGGTCTTTGCATCATTCTGCATAATAGTTTTGACAAGCGTAATGAACTCGTTCAAAAAAGCAATTGAATCTTCGAGATTTTGAGTAAACTGTTCAAAGAACTGCTTCAAATATCTGGGATGGGAGATGATATGCTCATAGATCTCATAGTTGTTGTAGAAAATGATCTAATCAATAGTCTATCAGACCTGGTTGTTTCTCAAGGTTAAATACTGTATTTAAAACACTGACGGTTTGATCCTCAACGTAATAGTTAACCACAGAATCTCTCAGATAGCTGGTACGGCGGTTTATTTGGATTTTCTCAAGGATTTTAGGGTCATCGATGTCGAAAACTTTCTTGAAAGTTGAGTTTTCGCTTAAAAATTCACGATGTCTGGGTCTTTTTCTATGGCTGTTTTCGGCCTCATCTAATGAAAGGAAAAATTGTTAAAGAGCAGTCAGGCAATAGCGCTTACATTCAAAAATCCCAAAAATCGTCAAGTAGTACTCATCAGAGAGGAGTTGCTCAATGAAGCAACTGTTATCCGTAAAAACTAATTGAGAAATAGTTGATATTGCTATTGTCATATCAAATTTGCTTACTCATGCCTTTCACGATTTCACAGAGCTTTGACAGGGCTTCGTAGTTTTCCATCACTTCCATCGCTTCGAATAATTTCTTCATTTCTATCAAAAATTGGGGCTATTGATCTCAAGTTAGCGCGAATATCAAAAGAATAGGCTACATTTTCCTGGATCGCGCTTCTCGTAAAGTCTCGTCTCGATTCGAGCTGAAAAAAGGCAAAAAAATGTGATTAATGATGAAAAATTGAGAAATTCCTGTTTACATTATCCCTTATCTTGTCCAAGTTGTTGGAATCTGGCATTGGAAGTGTCTCTAAGTCCTTATAGCTCACTCTCCGCGACTCAACGGGGCTCTTCCCGATCTTAAAGCAAATAAATCTCCAAACCTCATTTGCGATATTCTGGTCTAAGAAACTCACCGCGATTTCCTCATCAAGCTCATCATCCAACCATGTAATAATGCATTCTAGGGAACAATTGCTTTAGTTTAGCCGTTGAAGGGACTAATATACCTCCTTGCTTCTCGTACTTATTTCTTTTATGCACCGGCAGAAACAGCAATACCTCATCGTCATCTGCTAGCTTGCCTTTAAGTTTTTCAAATCTCTCTTCAGAGATGTCTGTTGACCGCCCTTTGATGAGCTCGTCGTTGGTCCATATTTTGAGATATTCATTTTCGTCAATGTCCAAGGCTTCTTCGAGAACGCCTGTCCCACAGTCGTCCCAGTTGCCAGTTGCGTTCAAGAGATAAACTTTCACCTTCCAGTTGAGATTGAGGCCGTTTTGTTTGATCAATTTGTCCATGCAGTTTCTTCTTTATTTCTTTGATTGGAAAATTTTATGTTTTATTGAGTTGAAGAAATAATAGAATTATTCCGATGCTTTTTTAAATTCTCGTGTGTGGGAGCTTTCTGCCAGTAGCAACGGCTTTAAAAAATTTGGTTTCTCCTGGAATTGATGTCTGTGGTTGCTTTCTGTGAACTCGTAAATTGAAAAGCAACGATTAATGAAAAATTGATTTTGGTGGGAATTTTGAATTAAGAGCTCCGCGTAAATTATTGCACTGTTGAACACTTGAATATTTGAATAAAACACGAAAAACAGCACCTTTTTTAATTAAAACAATAAACCCAGCGCCATAAGCTGTAAACACCCAATGGACCTGGCGGTGTCAGAATAAAAAAGGACCTATTAAATTGAAGGGATATTGCTTGACCAATACTGAGTCATTGAAATTATTTAAGCTTGGAAGGTTTCATCAGATAAAATGTCAATTAGAGTCGAAATGAGTGGAATTTAGGTATAAATGGGCAAAGATGAGAAGAGCTCTTGCTTAAAGAGTTTCTGGCTTGAGATATGAGATAATGAAATCGAGACCAATGCAAAAATTTAAGAGTTTGAGTTGTCTTTCCTAGAGACCCGAAATAGAATCTTCGATGGGTGCATAGTTGTCAGCTTCTTATTTATGAATGATTTTTAAGGATTCAGGCTGAAAGAGGCTATCTTATGAGCAGATTAAAGGAGGGCTAGTGAAATGGGTC
>ENA-UOTX01002095-UOTX01002095.1-compost-metagenome-genome-assembly--contig:-NODE-2095-length-10923-cov-6.318182_pt1 | contig 10923 bp, 4 predicted proteins | sample MGYA00238143_ERZ746982 | MGnify/ENA primary metagenome ERZ746982 (study PRJEB28758, sample SAMN06268862) | compost metagenome | isolation source: single cell | place: USA: California, Emeryville, Joint... | reverse complement strand
ACTCAAAATTTAATTTCTTTGCGTTGTCAGGGGCTGTCCAGCTCAATGAGAACCAAATTATCGTTTTTGGAGGGAGAGATGAGAAGGAGATGGAACAGCAAAGTTTCTGCTACTTCCAAACGAATGATGACGGGACTAACGAGAACGAGGAAACACGCTATCATTTCTCAGAAGTGAGCCAAGGTGCGTTACCATGGGCAGGTTCGTTTGCACACAGCCAGACTTTTTATAGGAAAGGGAGACTTTTCTGTTTAAGCAAGGCGCAAGAGCCTGAAAGTCCTACATTTGAAGAGAAGGTGGAACAACAAGGCAGCTATAAAGTGGTATTGTTCGAGCATGGGACATGGAAAGTGCCTATAATCTGATTCATATAGATAATAAATTTGCTAGTAGCTATAGGATATTTATTATATATTTATGCTATGTATTTATGGTGATGTTGTATTGATAGATTGCTCGTGGTATCAAATGCAAAAATCAATTTGTATATATTTATTATTATCATCAATCTTTCCATTAACTTTATTCGTTTAAGCCTGTAATATTCCTAAGGTTTCGTATGTTTCGGGATTCAAATGGAGATGCTAAATGCAATCATTATGATATTTTACTCTACTTTGCATGATAGGTACAAATAGCTTACAATGAACAAATGCTCTTCAAGCGCAGGCCTCAAAATATTGAGACTCCAACCAAGCATTTGGTCTCCATTCTCAGCTTATCAATTTATCATTAGAGCCACATCTCTAAATTCTTTGAGTCGTATCCCTCAAATCTTTGATTTTCGATGTGTCACGAATTTTAATTTAAAAAATTCCAACATTTGCAAAAAGTTCGAGTTAATGGAAGTAGACGAAGACTTTGCTAAAGAACTAGAGAACTACAAAAAAATCCTCGCAAACAAGAAAGAGGATTTCGCCACCAAGGCCGCTGCCATTCATCAAATCCGCTCCAAGCTCTGCAAAGAAAACCCTGACATCAAAACCGTGATCAATGCCGATATAATCCCTACGATCATCACCTTCGGCCGAGCCTGCAAAAAGGAAGAAACTTTAATAGAGGTCATATGGATCCTTGCGAATTTGGCCTTCGGAGACCACAGCGACGTGAAGACTCTCTTTGAGAAGAAATCCCATGTTTTCTTGTTCGATCAGCTCCGATTAGAACCCTCCGAAGACATTTTCTTCAACGTAAGATTCTTCTCTTGCCCCACTTCAATCGCTTATTAGGTACTCTGGGGCATGGCTAACCTAGCCTATGATAGTCACGAAAGTCGAGACAGGCTGCTTGAGCAACGTACACTAACAGTCATATTTGACGTGTTTGAGAAACATAAAAACACGCTCTCAGATGACACGAGGAATCGATTGGCCTGGGCTTTCTGCGCGTTGAATGACCTTCGCCCTTTTCCAGAATACACGCTTGTCAAGAAAACCGCCAAGTATCTGGGCTTTGCCTTGAATCAAGAAACAAATCCTAACACTATCCACTATCTCCTCAAAGCATTGATGCTTTCGCTCAGAACGGAACGTCCTGAGGTCATTAGAGACATGAAAAAGGAAGGCGTGCTGACTCAAGTTCAAAAAAATTTTTTGGCGGTAAAAGAAGATAATTTTCAATTGCTCGACGAATACGTTCTATGCTTCAGTTACTTCATTTCTGAGAGCCAAAGACAAAATGATCTCATCGAAATCCTTACGGAACCAAAAACCTTCGAAAAGCTTGCTGGTTTGCTTGAGAGATGGAAAGAGAATAAACGAATTATCGGGTTGCTGGGTCAAGTTATTGAAGAAACCGATAACGGAGCAGAGGATCTGCTGAAATATAATGATAATACTCTGAATATACTTTCTAAAGTGTTTCAAGGCGGAGAAGACGTGCGGATCTTCCAGGATGCTGTAAGAATGCTAGGAAACCTACTCTTTTACAGTGAAAAGCAAACAAGAAAATCGATCCTCGAGAGAATTGCAGGCAATTCAGATCTTTTGGTGGTGTTGCAGGCTTTGCCAAACCTAAAAGCTTCTATCGTTGCTGGTTTCCTTGAAGGCGTCGTTGAGGCAACCAAAGGCTTGAAATCCGAGAAAAGTGTTACAGGTGCTTTCCAGACCATTAAGGAAGTGCTGTTAGATACTAACAGCGATGTGTATAAGAAATTAGAGCACAATGAGGATAAGAAATTAACTGAAATTTTCAACAAACTGAAGAAAGCTTTCGGTCATGAGGAAGAAAAGACTAAGGGCGGTAAAGCTGAGAGTGATAAGGAGAAGAACGCTCCAAAACCTAAGGGAAGGAAGGAAAGCAATGCATCAGAGGAGGCAGACAAGGAGCAAGAGGAAAAGAAAACAAATAAAAAGAAAGTTAACGTTGCCAAAAATAAGGGAGAGGAAGCGAAAGGCGAAGAAACCAAAAAAACTGAGGAAAAGGGCGGAAAGAAGGGCAAACCTGCCGCTAAAGGCAAGGATAAGAAAAAAGAATCAGAAATGGATGAAGAAAAGGAAGAAGAGGAGGAAGAAGAGGAAGACAAGGATAAACCATCCTTGAAAAAGAAGTTGGCTGGAACCCGTGCAATTAAGAGAACTAAGACGATAATTGAGGCAATCAAGCGAACTAAGCAGCTGACTGGATCGGAAGAGGGAACTCGATCAAGGACAAGAGGCGGTGAAAGCAAGGATCAAAAAGGGAAAGCGTCGCCGAAAGGAAAAGGTAGAAAAGAAGAGAAGAGCACTGATTCGAGAAAGGAAGAGGATAAACTGAAGAAAAAGGTTAAGAAGAAATAATTGTCTTTGATTGAGTATTATTGTGTGAGTGAATTAATAGTATTATGTTATCTCTAATGATATGATATATGCAACGACAATTATCCCATAACTCTCGAGAAAATCAGCGAAGTATTACTTCACCGAAATTTAACTAAGATATAATTAGATAGAGCTTGTAAGTATGAGAGGTTCGAAATCATTTTCATTGGCTAAATACGTACAATTAGAGAGAAATATGGAACCTTTTGAGGAAAAATCCGAGAAAAAAACCAACAAAAAGAGAGAAATACTATGAAGGCAAATTAAATACACAAAGGCTGATAATTTCTTGAGCCTTCAGCAACAATATTTAGAAAAAGTTTTTGTTTTTGATTCTGATTTAGATAACATTTAAGATTAAGATTTGAATTTGATTTTTTTTCTTCTGTACTTATTCTCCAGAGTTAAAACACATTGTTCTTGATTAAATAAAAGGATCTGTTTTAGAAACCATTACACAAAAGCGCTAACTTTGCGAAAATGAATGGCAAGACTTCAAATATAATCGACAACAGTATTTACGTCCCAAGTCCTGTTCGAAACCTGCAGAATGAAATGAATGCCTCTAGTCCCGAACGGACCTCAGCTCGACTGAGCACAGGCGAGATCGATCATTTGGTCAAGCGAGTTGCATTATACGCGGAAGTTGACAGACTCAACATGGTAAACTTCGAACTTCAACACGAGATCGAAGTGCTCAGATCTCGTGCCTCGCATTCGGAAAAGTACGAGCTGCTGGAAGAACGCGTTGAGCTATTGATCAAAGAAAATTCTAATCTTAAACAGCTTCTCTCCACTCACAGCAAAGACCGCGACGTAATAAGAGCCAAAGATAACAAAATTCGAGAATTAGAAGAGCAGAAATCCCGTCTTGGCGATGATAACGATCGACTGAAAGCTCAAATTGCTGAGTATAGCAATGATATCGGGACGCTGCGTGAGAACCTTCGACGTGCTGAAGACCAAGCGGCTGAAGTCACATCAGCAGGCAGAAATATAGCCATGTTGTCGCAAGAAGTTGAACGTTTGTCCCGATTACTTGAAAGTAAGGACAAAGAGAACGCTGACCTTCAGCAAGAACTGGACAGACTCGAAGATAAAATCGCTTTGATTGCTTCAGACAACGAAAGACTCAACAATGAGCGAGAAAATCACCTGAGAGAGCTTGAGCGTTTGAAGGATACTGCATTTGATTATGACCAGGTCCAGCCCAGAGTAAAAGATTTGGAAAGACAGGTCGCTGGCCTCAAACGAGACTTGGAGGATTCTCAGAGACGCGCTCATGAGAAACAATCGGAGATAGAGGATCTAAGAGCAAGGCTGGATGAGCAAGAGAGGCTCAATCGAAATCAAGGCTCTCTGAATGAAGAGATTAGGAGGTTAAAAGACAATCTTAACAGCCGTACCAGAGAAAACGGTGAGCTAAGTGCCAAATTGAAGCAGTATGAGATCGAGAGCTCAAAGATTAATTTCCTGAACGACAGCGTAAAGATGCATCAGCGAGAGAACGAGAACTTGCACAAGGCGCTTAATGAGAGATACAATGAAGTTAATGATTTGAAAGAGCAGATCTCTGACCTAGAATCGAAGATCGCATTAGTTGCTGGCGATAACGAACGGTTGAATGGTCTTCTTGTTAAAAAGACCAATGAGGCGGATCAGTGGAAGAGCCAAGCAGAAGAGCTTCGGAGATATGAAGACCAATCGAGGAACTTAGACGGAGAAGTCAATGACCTGAAAAGAGAAGTTGAAAAGCTGAGAGCGTCGAACCGAAATTTGCAAACTGAAAATGAAAAGCTGCGTACAAAGGCCGCTGAGCAAGAAAGAGAGTTAAACGCAATTTCTGAGTTACAGAGAGACTTGTCTCAAGCAAATTACCAAGCAGAGAGCCTCAAGAAACAGCTAAATAGTAAAACAAAAGAAGCAGAAACCCTCGCAGAGAGAGGTAGAGAATTAGAAAACCAACTGTCTCAGCAAGGGGATGTAACCTACCAAATGAATAGCATACAAGCGGAAAACCAGAAGCTAAGAGACGATATTAGACAGAAAGACGAGAAGATAAACAACTACCTTAGGCAAATTCATGGTCTTGAAGCCGAAATTCAGGGATCTCAGGATATGAATAGCAAAATGTCGATTCTTGCAGCTGATAACGAGAGATTAAACGGAGTCATAGAAGCGAAGGCTAAAGAAAACGCAGAGCTTCATCGCAAGCTGGCAGAAGCGGAAAGAGCGTTGGCTGACCTCTCTGAGGTCGAGAAGCATATGGCGAATGTTAGCATTGACAATGAAAGGTTAAATAAAACTTTGACATCGAGGATGCTAGAAATCGACAACCTTCGCAGTGAAGTCTACAAACTTCAACAGGAGAATGCCAAGGTAAAGGAGTATGAGTCACGGATTGGACTGCTTTCGGAAGAAATCGAGAGGCTTTCGGGAATAATAGAGCAAAAGACGAAAGAAACTCGCCAGCAACAGGAAAAAATGGCTGGATTGCAGGCAGAAAGATTAAGTGCCAAGGCTCTAGAAGAGCAACTGGATGACATAAAGAGGGAAAATGAGCAGTTGCATCGCACGCTTGACAGTAGGCAGAGAGAATTCGATATGCTAACGAACCAGTATAATGAGCTTCAAAGGAATAGCAGTAATGCTGACAAGAAACTACAGCTACTCATCGCTGATAATGAAAGGTTGGCAAATCTCGTTGCTGAAAAGAATCGAGAAAATGAGGAGCAAAGAAATAAAATGGCTGAGTTGCAATCGGAAAGATTGAGTGCCAGAGCGCTAGAGGGGCAAATGGAAGAGCTGAGGAGAGAAAATCAGCAACTTCATAACGCATTGGATAAACGTCAGAAAGAAATTGAGCAAATAAGAAACCAGTATAATGAGCTCCAGATGAACTGTGATGACGTTGAAAAGAAATTGCCAATCATCGTAGCTGATAATGAAAGACTGACGAGTCTTATTTTTGAAAAGACTCGAGAACTTGAGGAGCAAAAGGAGAAAGCTCGAAAATTGCAAGAGGAATCGATGAAGGCGAGTGACTTAAACTTAAAAACAAAGCAGCTCAGCGAAGAGAGAGATCATCTGACAAATAAATTGAATCAGCAGTGTCAAGAGAATGAGGCTCTAAGAACTCGTATCAACGAGTTGATGAGCCTAGAACACGAGAGCCAGGATCTTCGAAATAAAATTGCTCTGATTTCTGATGAGAACATGAGGTTGGACAGCATATTGCAGGAGAAAGAGCGTGAGCTGAATTACCTTAAAGATCAGCTGGGCAATAGTCAAAACATTCTGTATGAGTTAGACGCCTATAAGACTCGTTTTACTCTTCTAGCGACGGAAAACCAGAGATTGGATAGTATGCTGAGAGAAAAAACTCAGGAGCTGGAAGCAGCGAAGCAAGCTAGTCTGGAAGCCAATGAACATAAAGCGAAAGTCGACCGACTTGTAGAAGAGAATACAAATTTAGTAAGAAATTTGACGGAAAAAGTCCACGAACTTGAGTCATTAAGATCAAAAAGCGCTAATTTAGACTACTTGGAGAGAGAAAATGCTGAATTGAGAAATAAGCTTGGTGTTCTGGCTGAGGATACTCAGAGATTGAATTTCATGTTGGTAGATGCTACCAGAGAAAAAGAGAGACTTGAACTTCAAAAACAAGATTACGAACCTCGAATTCGCAGCCTAGTTGAAGAAAACGAGAGATTGAATGGCTGGTTGAGAGAAAAAACCCAAGAGCTGGAAGCGGCGAGACTGAACAATCTCGAAGGGCAAGAGCATAAAGCTAGAGTAGACCGTCTCGTCGAAGAGAATACAAATTTGGTCAGAAATCTGACGGAAAAAGTCCATGAACTCGAGTCATTAAGATCAAAAAGCTCGAATTTAGGATTTATCGAGAAAGAAAACGCGGAATTACGAAATAAACTTGGTGTTTTGGCTGAGGACACTCAGAGATTGAATTTCATGTTGATGGAGGTCACACGAGAAAAGGATAAACTTGAACAGCAAAAATATGACTACGAATCTCGTATTCGAGCACTCCAAGGTGATGTTGAGAGATTAAACGCTCTCCTTGCCGAAAAGCACCGTGAGGGTGAGAACTGGAGGGCGAACTACGCTGGATTAGAAAAAGCTCAAAGAGATTTGAGCGAGCTTCAAGACAAGATTGTGATGTTAGCAACCGAAAACGAGCGCTTAAATTCTTTGCTGAAAGCCCAAGGGCAAGACCTTGAAGAAGCGAAAAGAAAGCTATTCAGCTATGGCGAGCAAGAGAACCAATATTTCAATTATGAGCAGAAAATTAAGATGGTGATTGATGAGAACAATAGACTAAATGCTCTCATAAGCAAGAAAGAAACAGAAATATTAGAGCTTACAAGAAAAAGAGATGAGTATGAGAACAAATTGGCCATGCTGGCTGTTGAAAATTCAAGATTGATCAGTCTCAGCGAAGAGAAAAGCAGGCAGGTGGAGCTTTGGATGAACCGCAGTATGAATGCTGAAACGGAGAGAGGATCTCATAAAGAGTTGGAACTCAAATTGCAGATGGTTATTGAAGAAAATGAGAGGTTAAATAACCTAGTGAATGAAAAGATTAAAGAGACGGATGCTTGGAGGAATAGGTTCTACGCGAATGATGCTTTGGGAATGCCGACGAGTCCGTTTAAAGTAGGAGAATTCAAAGGAGGATCTTATAGTCCGAATTATGCAAACGCTACCCCGTCTCAGAAATAACTGTAGTATAAGTGTCTTGGAGTTATGGATATTAATTGGAAGTGTTGAATAAAAATTCAAATAGTTTGGGTGTTTTTTGTTTGATATGGGATATAACAAATTATAACTAAAGCGAATAGGACCTATTAAATAACACATCTATTTCAGACCATTACAAGATTCTTCGTTTTTTGAACTTCTGGGGATATTTTTGCTTAGTGATGATAGTTGTTATGCTTGAAAACATGAGCTTTTCGTCAATTTCAGAGGAGTGTTGTGATATTCTATCTGCTGCTAAATAAATGATTTGTCTCTCCTATTCCCTATTACTAATGTCTTTTACATGCCATCATTCTCTGCTTTTCAAAATAACTGGTATTCTTTCAAAAACGATAATTACAAAGCTTCGCATAATTCAAGCCGGCTGACAAACTCACAACAATTTTTAATTTTTATTAAGCATGCAATGAGAAATACGAAATGATAATCTCAAGCTAATGCTCTTTACTCTTATGAGGTCTTCGAATTACTGTCTAATCACCCGCTTCGCCTCCTTGACTTAATGATATCCCTGAATATTCACTTAGATGAAGCAGACTGAGTCTACACCATCTGTCAATTAGCAATCATGATGAGAGCCAAGTTGAAGGAACAATACACTTACCTACAGTGTTACAAGTGTAAATCACTTTCCCAATTTTAAAGTCCCATACTGTTACCATTTTATGATAATCTGAGGAACTTGCGATCACCGCTTTATCGATCGTTGTTATGAGTCCTCCATTAGAGTCAAAATCAAGGCTTTCAATACAATTATCTACGTCAATAAAAAGAGGTGAGAAGAAAAATTTTAAATCATAGTACTATATTGATAATGCCATTTGGTTTTGCGACAAAGCCTGGCAGCGGAAACATCAATGTTTGAAGAAGAAGAGTAAGTATTGACATTGAAGAGGTGGTTAGTTATTTTTTGGTTAATGCTAATTGCACCAAGCAAGTTTCGTCGTGGGTTATATGTCACATCTTCAGTTCCTACCACTGAAGAATAATAAGCAAATACAAATCAATCGGCTTTCTACCTCTATGGACCTCTTCGAAAGAGTAGACTTCGCTCACTTGGGTCTTTCTTGAAACGTCAAATATTTGCAAAGTAGCAGATGTTTTCTCATCATGAAAGAGAGAGACGATCAGGCTCGTGTTTCGGATTTCCTTCATATCTGAGATCTTTCTTGATGAGGCTAAACAAGATATGTTGCATGTGAAAAACTAATTTTTCTTATATGCTGCTTATAATCCCTCTTCTGGACTTGGGCTCCATGAAATGTGTATTTATATCAACAATACGAATTATGTTGTCTCGAGATATGCACCATGCTAGCAGCTGCGGACAGCACTTGTTTCCAAGTTTCTCTAACGTTTTTTTTGATTTTTTTTTTTCAAACGGGGCTGAAAATCGTATAGTCCCTAATTTCGGTGTTTTCATCTGAGTACAGATAGAAAGATATGCATGAGAAGGAATCTCTTCTATCCCATCCCAGAAGTAAGCTTTTCTTGAATGTGAACCTTGCTACTTTTTGGCAGTAGTTCGTATGGTTCTTCAGATGATATTGTGTTACCCCAATACGAAAGATCAGGAAAAGATGAATTACAAAGAAGTAATCTCTGGCCTTGGGAGACGAAAAAGAAAAAAAGATTTATAGTATGCTACAGAAAGAGGGAGATTGCATTTACTCGCGGGATGACGTCTTTCTAAGAAGAAAGGAACTTCTTCATTTGCTGTCGGCTCGATAATGAAGTGTATCATTTGTTTATCTGGAAACCTCGACTCAATGCCACACAGCAGCCCAGTAAATACACGCTGAGAACATGAGAGCCTTCAAAGGCAAATTAGGACGCGACCCACGAGAATCTGATCTTCCTCAGTCAAAAAACTGACAATCAGGACTCAGAAATCCGATTGCTCAAGTCAATGAGAGGGCAATCAGGAAGAGACAACTAACTAATTCCAAAAGTTGCGCTTGGAATAGCACGTAGGGAATAAATATATATATAGGGTAATTTATTCTTATATTTTCTTCCTTATAACTCATAGACTTATACTCTTTGTCATCGAGCGTTTTTCAACTGATAATGTTTGTTTTTTGCAATGCATTGAAGAACCATTTCAATTCATGAAGTCGATCTTAGTGTTGCTGGTGCTGACAAGGATGCACTTATTTTAAAAAGCTCGAGAAAATCTAAAATTATAGAAATTAAGACAAATTAGTCAGATTCCTTTCGTTTTAATAATTCAACAGACCTGGCTCTACTGTTGATGATTGATGTTATAAAATTCACCTGCTTCATTTAAGGAAAGATATCAAAGTAGTCTTAGACCAATAAAGTTTCACAATCCCAGTTAATGACTGAGAAAAGGGATTTTGTTAACAAATTGGAATATTCTATTACTCGCATAATACTTATATTATTCATGTGTTGTCTCGAAATTAACTTGACAGAAACGATTTCTTTTAATTTTTACAATCATATTACTCCAAATAGAGTAAATTTAATATTATTTCGTTAAGGAGGTTTCATTATACGCGACTAATAAAAGCGATCGTGAATATCATAATCTGAAAGTATTGTGGAGACTTTCAAGAATAGATTGGAGAGATAGTATAAAGCTTTAAATTTAGTGAGATTTATTTTTGGTAAATTTGGAATTTCAAATATATATCGGCTAATTTTACTTCGATGAAGATTGCTGATCCATCTAGTTAAGTACGAGGGAGGATACAACACCTCATTTAAGAACGGCTGATGCAAAGGTTTTAGAGAAATCAATGCATATAGTATGAAGGCATAGTCCAAAAGAATTATATATCTCTCTATTCCCCCATAACGGGTTTAGTTTTAACTTTTTATATCCTTCATAACCAATAGAATTCGACTGTAAATTGAGTGTTTTTAGATTGATCCAGGTTTTATTCTCACTCAGATGTTTAGCTCCTTCAGCACCAATATAATTATCCCACAAATGGAGTGTTTGTAGATTGATCCACGTTTTATTCTCACCTCCATATCTGGCACCTTCAGCACCAATCCAATTATACTCTAAATTGAGTGTTTGTAGATTGGAGCTGGTAATTGTTTACTCCGATTGTTTTTCCCGTTTTTTTGAACAGAAAGATATTCTGCTTGACATTCTTTTCAAACAATATCGTCCACTTAAACTTTTAACATTCTCAAGTTTTGAGCATTATTTGATTTGGACTCCACACATGTTTGCTTATTATATCTCTCTTTAGACGATACTACAACATCAAAAAAAAAAACACCTTGACTTTTTGAAACAGTTAAACGAGCATTACTCCAACAATTTACCGGAGTTCGAATACCGACGTCCCAAACAGTCTGTGCGAAG
>ENA-UOTX01002094-UOTX01002094.1-compost-metagenome-genome-assembly--contig:-NODE-2094-length-10927-cov-19.096221_pt1 | contig 10927 bp, 8 predicted proteins | sample MGYA00238143_ERZ746982 | MGnify/ENA primary metagenome ERZ746982 (study PRJEB28758, sample SAMN06268862) | compost metagenome | isolation source: single cell | place: USA: California, Emeryville, Joint... | reverse complement strand
GGCCCATCTTTTCAGAATCCAAATTAATCCAAAAGGAACTGTAAAAGCCTCATTCAAGCTACCAAAAAGAATCAGTAAATGATGAGCAACCCAGAAGAGGAAGAGAAACAAACCTTCATACAAGCATCTGAGCACGATTTGCTGAATGAAGAGGAACTCGGATCAGAGCTATTCAATTTACTTAATCCATATTTCCAGCAGGGAGAATCCCTTACTGAGCTTGATTTCGAATACCAGGCTCTCGGTGATAAGGTGGCAATTGCAATCAGCAAGAATGCCACCTGGACTAATCTAACCACTCTTACATTAGGAGGCAACTCCTTCGGTGCAGAGGGAGCAAATGCACTGAGCAAGAATACTATCTGGACTAACCTTACCAGACTTGAGTTAAACAACAATGAGATCGGTGCAGAGGGAGCAATTGCACTAAGCAAGAACACCACCTGGACCAAACTTACCACTCTCAACTTATCATACAACAAGATCCTTGCAGATGGAGCAATTGCACTAAGCAAGAACACCACCTGGACAAACCTTAACACTCTTGAATTAACATGGAGCGAGATCGGTGTCGAAGGAGCAACTGCGATTAGCAAAAATACCACCTGGACTAGTCTAACTATTCTTGCATTAAGAGGCAACTATCTTGGTTCAGAGGGAGCAGTCGCACTGAGCGAGAACACTATCTGGACCAACCTTACCACTCTCGATTTATCAAACAACATGATCGATGACGAGGGAGCCTGTGCAATCAGCAAGAATATCACGTGGGCCAACCTGACCACTCTTTATTTAAACACCAACGACATCGGTGTCGAAGGAGCAATTGCAATCAGCAAAAATACCACCTGGACCAACCTCACCACTCTCAACTTATCATACAACTCTATTGGTGCAGAGGGAGCAATTGCACTCTGCAAGAACACCACCTGGACAAATCTTACTACTCTTGAATTAACATGGAGCGAGATCGGTGTCGAAGGAGCAATTGCGATTAGCAAAAATACCACCTGGACCAACCTTACAACTCTCGATTTATCCAAAAACGAGATCCGTGATGTCGGAGCAAATGAAATCAGCAAGAACTCCACCTGGAATAAACTTACCACTCTTACTCTCAAAGATAATTCGATCGGCGACGAGGGAGCGATTGCGCTCAGTAAGAATACCACTTGGAAGAGCCTTGCCACCCTTGACTTAGGCGAAAACTCTATCGGAGCAATAGGAGAAAGTGCAGTAAAAGCAAAATGGCCTCAAGCCGAAATTAATCTTGAGAGGGATTAGACATTTCATATTTCTCATAGCTTCGACCCAATTCTCAATATTAGAAAAGTATATGCACAAATATCTATATTCTCACCCATTTTTCTTAGAGTTGCTTCTGGAAATCTATAGAAAGTTATTAAGAACTTAATTCTAAGAATTTTAAAGAATTCCGCGGATAATTATCAGAGTAAAACCGTTTTTGTTAAAACTAAATAGATTAACAAGCAAGAAAATCAATGCGTCACCACTTATATTTCATAAAACTAATGGACTGTTACTAAGCGACAAAAAAGCTGCGAGGAATAAGATTTTATCGTACACAAGATTTAAGAAATCAACAGTAAAGATGAAGTATTAAAACTATAGATTAGTGCAGACTAGTCTAGCAGAAAAGAGTTAAACGAGATGAATTTACTAAAGAAAGAAATCTGTTTTTCCTTAACTCTTGAATGCAAACCGGTGTTGAGCTCAGAGGAAAGTATCTGGTTTGATAGTGTTGAATCTGATACCTGTAATTGTACTACCATACATATTCGCTTGGGACTTGAGCTACGAACAAAGGAGAAAGAAAAGGTTTCCCGGCAGTATAACAAAAATTTGATTTGTAATTAACAAAGTTTTTTGGTGCGCTTAATTGACGGAGGACCTTTGTAACATATTGGAGAAAGTTAATTTATGTTAAATTCAATAAATTAAAGGAGATAAATCAAGATCTATCAATCAGAGGAAAACGATTCGGTTATTTTCCTCTGTCAAATCAAATACTCTTGCGTTCAATAGCTCTTTTTTCATTCAATTTCAACTTGTTTTCATAGACACACTACATAATTATGAATTATACATATTGTCATATATATATCTCTGTATAAAAGCTTCATACTTCTTTGCTAAAGAAATATTTCATTTCCAAAAAGGGTCCTAATTTACTAACTTCGGAGACTCACTAATGATAATAAAGCTCTAAAAAAATCTAAAATCAAATTTCAAATTTCAAAAAAAACTCCTTCATTTCTTATTACATTTCCCTTACCATCATTACATTTCCAGGTAATCAATTTTTCTTAAAATGGAACAGCCCATGATGCCCATCACCGCTCGATCTTCTTATTTTGTAAAAGCGCAATTTCTCTCTGAATGCATGCTGAGTAGCCAGCAATCTATCGAAATTGTTTTTCATCTTTGGACTAAGAGAAGAAAAAATTAGTCTTTTAACGATTCACCTTTTTACCTTAATTCTACTTTCTTTTCAGTCTGCTTATCACATTCATCTAATATCCAATTCATCGTGTTCATGAACCTCGAAGAATTTGACGGACCCTCCTCTCTTCCGGAAGAAATTTCATTCATAGATGGAAGATGGTCAAGAGTGGCAAGAGATCGAGAGCGGCTCTGTTTCCGAGAATAAGCTGTAGAGATATCAGAAAGACTTCCGCGCTGTCTCTGAGAAAATTTCGCATATTGACTCTGCACTTCAGATTCGTTGCTCGTTGAGAATCCTTTCATTGCCTTGTTACTCGAGTCAATTTGCTATGAGAAAAAACAATAATGAAAAAAAGTGTCTTGGGATTAGCATACCTTTAGCGATGTCACTTGTGAGGGAGGCGTGTGGTTTTCCATCAGTTGAGGTTGAATGGGAATGGATCGTACGGGGAGCCTCCTTTGGCTCAAAAAAGTTGATTTATAAGGATGAGACTTGAACCATTGGGTATTTCCTTTATCAGCTTTATCAGCGTTGCCGACGCTCTCTTCTTGAACAGGATTAAGATCGATCTGATGCTTTGAGCCTGAGATGTTATGTTTAAGGGAGTATTCATCGTTCTGTAAGCTTTGCTCTTGTGTAGAGATTGGAGACTTCATGTCGAGAGTCTCATCGAAAATTTTTATAGTTTCAGCGTTTTCAAGCTGCTGAACCCAGCTTTCGACTTCTTTGGCTTCTTGGGTGTGCCTTCGACCGAAATATTGTTCCAAGACCTTGAGTTTCTGCATCGCTGGATTTCTCTTTGCTAATGCGATTTTCTCTTTCTCTTCCTCAATTCCTGAGGCATGGCGAACCTTAACGATGTGTTTTTGAGACCAAAGGTCAGTCACGAACATTTTTCCTGCCTTCTTTTTGGTTTCGATGCGAATCCTCGCCAAATTTGAAAATTTTTGAACATCTTTCAAAGTTGCGTTCTTATCTAGATCCTGATGATGAAAATTTGATTTTTGAGTGAATTTGCGAACAGGATCCGCTTCCATTTCGGCAAAATTCGAAGAAAAAACATTGAAGGTCTTCTTACTCTGAACTATTCGCTTGTCTGAAATGATCGTAGGAATGTTAGCTGGAATGGTGATACCCACAGACCCTCGAGCTGTGTATGCAGCGTCAGAGCAGTCGACTCGCTTGAAAGTACCTCTTGGACTTATATGAGATTGAACTCTTTCAGTATGAGGGTAAAAATTTGCTGATCTCGTTCGGTTGTGGGAGATTTTACCAGGCTTAGGCAAGCCTAGTTGAAGACCGGGTACATTGCGTGGAGACGCCTTACTCATGAAGGGAAGATTTTGTTGTTGTTTCTTGTTTTGAGTGTTTTTCTTCGTTAGAAAAATATTTACTATGTCTGGTTGACTTAGATCACCTTGTGCCTCATAACGTTTCAAGAAGGATTAACAACGGACGTTAATTTTTCGTGATAGCCTTAATCAAGGCATGTTCAGTATCTTGGAGAAAATTTGATATCAGAGTAGCTGGAAAAACAGTAATTTAATAGAAGTTTCTGTAAATAAAGATTATTCGAGTTTTTTTTCAAAAATTCGTGAGCATCTTCTGTCAGAACTAAATGCTGCAACTCCTACAAGAAATAATCGAACTTAGAAAATAAATCGATCTCGTAGCCTTCAATTTTCAAGGTGATATGGTTTGATCGCTATGCGTTAAACTGAAGTTTTAAGAGGAATAAGACAAAGGAATTCAATCGCCTGATTTATTATCATTAAAATACTGATCTAAGCCACTGTTACAATCCGTAATCAGATCTCCAGGACACACACATGAGATATCGTGGAGAATTTGCATGAAGATGAATCATTATCTGTTCAGGCATTAGAGTTGTTCAAAGGTGAATATTACGAAATATTGTGAAGAAAATTCAACAGTTTGGGACTTGTAGGTAATGTGTGCTCCTTATCTTATCAGAAGTAACTGGAGAGTCTTTTAGTTCTCTTACTAGTAAGAATTAGTGGAAAATGAGTTAATCGAAAAAAGAGTTGGGATTATCCCAGAACCAAGATTTTTCTCCGAAGTAGAAAAGTCTATAGCATTGACTGTTGCAGTATAGGAGTTAAGATACCAGCATCTGGAAAGTCATACCAAAACTAAATCATGCCATCTTTTCGCTGTATTCAAGCTTCAGAAGAAGATGACAATCATATTTTGAGTGATGATCTCCTCTTGGTTTTGATCAACAGAATTATGATTTTCAAAAAAAGCACACCTGATTGTTTTGTAATTTGCCATAACTAGTCTGGATTAATTTTAAGCTCACGTAGTGCGACAATGTGTATGTAAATTATGATCACTCTCTCTTAGTTATAGAAAAAGAATAAAATCATTCTGCAAATACCACCGAATTGACTTTAATTATCTCTACTTATTTGACTTTTGCGAAATCAAGCATCAGAAATTTGTCACCCGGAACAAAGTAGGATTGTATGACTTCCTCTGGTATATCGATCGTCTTATAGGTCCAATTGGGCTTCTTGCCTTTCGAAAGAAGTTTAGCAGCAATTCCTTCACTAACGTCATTTTCTTTCATAAGTCTAGAGGTTAATGATAAATCTCAGTTTTTTCACAATCTCATTTTTACTTTATCAGAGCGTAATCCATTTCCAGCACCTGATTAATATCCATTTTTTTAGCCCGTTGATGCTGTTCAAAAGCAATCCTTAGACTCTTCGGGCTGCATTTGTTCAACTTACCCAATGTTTTCTTTGCAAATGCGCTGCTTGCAGACCTTCTTTCAAGCTCTTGAAAGACTTCTTTTAGTGTATTCTTTCCAAAAATACTCTCAATCTCATCCTCATTCTCAAATGGCTCTTTTGTATTCTCGCTATACTTCTCCACTATTTTCTTCAGCTTTTCGACTGAAATATCTACATCCACTACCCTCAAACACTCTTCCTCTAATTCCTTGAGTTTCTCTGATGGTACGAAATAATCCGCCAACCCCAACGAATAAGCTTCTTTCCCTGAGATCGCTGTCCCTGTTAGCCCCAGATATATTCCAATGTTCTTCCTCAATCGAGAAAAGTAGTAGGAAACTCCACAATCTGGGTAATATCCCACTTGACATTCTGAAATGATCATGAGATGGTTAGTTGATTGAATGCTATAGGGTTACCTGGCATTGCAAACAGCGTAGAGTCAGTCGCAATGCGTATTTTCGAGTTAATGGAAATTCCAACACCTGCACCCATGACATATCCATCCCATATAGAGACTTGAATCGGTCTCATGTTCTTGATTCTTGTGGTTAGGAGCGCACAGAGCCAGTGGACTATATTCATAAGATCGTACTCTTTTTGCTCGGAGAATTTTCTCCAGATGACGAGATCGCCACCGGCGCAAAATGCGGTGCCATTTCCTTTCCAGAGGGTCACCTAAAATGTGAGCTGAGAAAATATGAGATGTAGTGAACAGAATTACTTTGATGTTTTCGTTTGTGTTCCAGTAGTCCAAGGCTCTCATCATTTCAGTGATCATAGGAAGAGTGATTGCGTTCATGGCAAGAGGACGGTCAAGTTGAACGACACTGAGATTGGTAAAGTGCTTTATGATGACACGGCCACTCTCGTTTTGGGTAGAATCCGTGTCTGAAGTGAGATTGCCATCAAGGAGATGCGATTGTAAAAGGTTTAATCTTTGCATTGAGAATATCTAATGTATCTGCGTTGAGTATGTTCTGAGAATGTAGATCAAAATTAATTTTTTTAAAAAAACAAATATAAGTATAGCGGCACCGTTTTTGATATTAGATAGAAGTTATAAATCATCTCTGTGATAAGATCAAACATGAAGTTTTACAGTGACTTCATGAAGGAGAATGGCTATACATTTGTTTTCGAGGACATCGTTTTTGCTTTTCATTTCGATTATACAGTCTGGTGTTAGCCATCACGTTGACGAAATTGTGCTTCATCATCAAGGTGGATATCCAAGTAAAATTGATCCTCAGTATAATCAAGTTCAAAGTGGTGAAAATACAATAGAAATTCTTGAATACTCATCGGATAATAATCAGATATGAGTAATTCAATTAACTTAACTGCCTCTGTGTGATTTCAACACAAAGCGACTCAGAGGTGAGAGTGCAAGGCTGCTCTGATAATATATTATAAATTTTGATAAAATTTTTGGAAAAAAAGGGAAATTAAGCATACTTGATTTTAACAAAACACCAGCTGAGATGAGATTAATAAATTGAAGAGATTTCACCTTGAGGTCCACTTATTTACAAGCCAAATATGATAAATAAATCAAATCTCTGAGAAACCTGAATTGATACTTATTGAGGGAGCAATGTTGAGGAACGTATTATAAGTTCATGGTTCAAGAAGATTTAATAGAATTCAAAGTTTACAGAAAGTTCCTGCAATATAAAATATTTTTCATTGATGCAACAAAAAAAAAAACGATACAAGTTAGCTGTCAGAAATCAAAAGAAAGACACCTAAAAACGAAAAAATACCAAAAATCAAAAAGGAATCTTTTTGATTTCACTTGCTGTGCTGAGCCGTGAAATGAAGGCATTGTGAGTTCCAGAATCGAATTCTTCCATTTCTTCCATGTAATCCTCTGTAGGAATCGTAGTTTTTCCCTTATCAAGAACCTGACTCGTTAGCTCACTTACCTTGCTTGCCTCAAAGCTTCTGAGAATTGCACTCCAAGTCTCACTTGATCTGAAATCAAATAGACTGAAATTAACGGAGTCTTTCTGCGCTGGGATTCCCAGCGCCCAGTTACTTGTTTCTTCAATGTTCTCAGGAGCTTTCTCATATCTCGAAGGAAGGACCAAAATTGACTCTAAATTCATTTCCAGTCGAATCTCCTTTCTTCTTATTTTTTCCGGGTCAATTGCTTTGAGCCAAGGATGCTTCCAAATCTCCGATATCCCTTTTTTCCTTCCCATTCGGAGCTTAGGATCTTTGCAGACTAAGCGTTCTATAAAATCTATCGCGTTTTTTGACAAATGCTCAGGGTAATCCAACTTCTCATGAGAAATTTTCACTATTGTCTTAGCCATCGAATTGCTTTTAAAAGGCAGTTTTCCAGTCAAAATCTCATAAGTAAGCATCCCTAGTGAATAGTAATCACTGGTAAAATCATGCACCTTTCCGGTAAGTTTTTCTGGACTCATGAAATTCAAGCTGCCGCTGATTGTCTGTCCCACAGATTGATGGCGTTCCACTTTTTTCGAATGTCTGAAATTACTCAGCTTAATCGTTCCATCAATATCGATTAGTACATTTTCTGGCTTCAGGTCTCCATGGATCACACTCCTCGAATGAAGAACTTCCAAAGCTGCTAAGACACTGGCAATGAAAAAAGTTCCCGATTGTTCATCGAGTTTTCCGTATTTATTTTTGAAGCCCAATAAATTTTCATACGGTGAATATTCCATAACGAAATAACAGAAGTCTGCTGTCTGAAATGCGAAAAGCAATCGTGTTGTAAATGAACTTTCAGTTTCTATCATTATATTTTTTTCCATGAGAATCCTCTGATGGTCTTCTGACAAAAGACCCGTTTTCGGTAACTGCTTCACAATGTAGTATTTCCCATCTAGCTTCAAACGAGCAAGGTACATTGACCCGGCTTGGCCTCCGTTTCCCTTAATTTTCGCTATAAAGTCAAAGTCTTGGAGGGAAATTTTATACTCCAAAGAAAAATTGCGGTTGTATTCTTTATAGTATGGAACTAAAATAATTCTTTCTGGCAAAAAAGACAGTGGTTGCTCTGGACGCGACAGAAGATAGTCGACGTCAGCGTTATGATCCTGCGTTTGAAATGCCACCATATTGCTTATCAAACCCAGATTAACGTTTATATTACGTGAAACACATTCTTCCATAAAATACTTTATCGCGCACTTAAGAAGCCATGAGCAGGTCTGCTCATTGCTTACAGGCCGTTGGATCTGTAGGTTCAGAGTGATTTTGTAAGGAAGTTCGATTTTAACGTGTATGCTCTGTTTCTTGGAGGTCAAGGTAGAAACAGAGCCAGCAACCAGTGTCTTCTTGCCGAATTCCCATTGATAGGAATCTAGCATGAGCGCTCACTGTTTCTAAGTTTCCTCTAAGGTCCGTCTTAGATCTCAAAAATTATTTTTTTGGATTGGGATCTTTTTTAAAAAATTCGAACGGATTGGATCTGGTTTGATCTACAGGAAAGAATTCGGAAATAAATTTTATGTATTTTAGAATCGGATGATCCTGCGTTCGTAATCAAAAGAAATAACAGCCGTAATTTTCCAGAACTTTGGTGATTAGAGAAATAATTAGAGATTCGGGATCGTTATAAGAACGATAGGAATGATATTTAATTGCATTACGACCGGCGAATTCTTTGATTTAATTTCTCCAAAAGCCCTTAATAGTAGGCAGGACACCGAAATTATAACTTAATGTAGACTCTGGAGACAAATAAGAAACCTTGAACGATGTAATCATGATGTTGTTGATTTTCCAGAATGTTTGGTGAGGAACAGTGAAAGGATTTCATAAGAATTGTGGCAAACTCGAAAGATTTAATAGTGGGTTTATATACGCCAGGAAAAATGCTCTTTTAAGATTCAATAACAGTAATATTTGTCTCAAATACTGCAGGTTTCTGAGCTGTTTCTGAATATTTTGATTATCAGCAATAGAGTAATTTTATTGGCTCGAGAGTAAAAAAAATCAATATAGTTTAGTTTCGCGTGGTGTGATCGAGAAACCATCTTTGAACGTAATTTTCAACTGGAGCTGCGCGAGTGATCAAAGCGAGAGGCTATGGTAAGCGGGTGGGGTTGGTTTCGGTTCGCAATTCATATTCTCTGGCATGTTTTTTCATTTACCATGAGAATTTTACAAAATTTTCTTCATGTTCCTCTATCTCTTTCAACGCAACGTGGCAGTTGCTTTATCGAATACTTGGTCTAGGGTTTCGAGGTTTAAGGCGGATATTGACTACGAATAAGTTAAAATTGCTGATTCATATGATGTATGTTTTGTAAGCAATGAAATTTGTGAGAACAGTCTTTTTGAGAGTTTTTGTTTTAGTGAGACTAAGTTACTTTCTCTGAGCCGAATACGGAAACAGTTATCCAGAAACATTTAGTTCAGTAAAGTTACGCGTTTCATAAATCTATTCTCAAATATCAAATTTGAAAAGGTAAGAAAGTCTTAGATATTCCCCCAAATTTTTCTAAATGGAGGTATTTAACTTACAGTCTAACCTTCATGGCAGTCAGAAAAGCCAGATTTAGTCTCAACCGTTTTAATTCTCAGAAAATATAAACATTGTCATGAACAATGAGAGGGTGCTGAAAATGCTTTTTCATAGTGTCAAAGTAAACTCCCTTCATCTTTTCTTATAGTGATTAACTGTTATAGGTCAAACAATAATTTTCATTAGAATGAATATTTTAGAGAATTGCCTAAATCACATTCAATTTGATCTAAACTTCATTATTCTCACTTTTACCCGATAATGCTTGACTTGAGTTTCGGCTCTTCATTATCACCAAGTAACGTTCGTTTTTATTTGCTGTGGAATTCTAAATAGAGATTGGCAATCTCTAAATTTTCAAGTCGATATCATTTTTATCATTTTGCTGAAAGCTAGGTTTATGATGTATCCATTCTGTTTGTTCTTATTCCTGAGAATTCATTAGACTATGTGATATTGTTTTTATTGCACCAGATAGTTCTATTTGTTAGGAAGCTTACTCAATAACAAGACTCTCGAAATTCCAATGCCTTAATCAACCTTTGCATACTGCATCAATGAAAATACCTTCCAACTCTGCAAAATTAACGTTTCTTGCTCCTCTTTGAGCTAGCAGGCTTAAATCCGAGTGAAATCTGTGAGCGCCCAAACAACATGACGTCATGAAATTCCAAAAATACGAAAATTTGTCAAACACCTTAAATGATACACAATAGCACTCAATTCTTGTATTTTCTGCTTCGGAAAAGTACTTACAAGCGAGAGGATATTCACGAGAAGATAACACCATAATACAGCCATGAAATTCAAAGGTGGTGTAGAATCAATTACTCTCATTCAAGCGTCTCGGAAGCTTGCTTTTTTCAGGAAAAAGACCTCAAAGCGATTTTATTTAGTTGTTATCATTAGTTCATTGTGATTAATTTCTCTAACTAATTTTAGTAGTGATATTAAGATACCTAGCATCAAGCTTTTTCAAGTGAAGCAATTCTGGACTTAACTGGCGAGACTGTCCGAGGAGGACCGCTTTTTATTCACTCGACTTCAGCTGTCTTTTTAATTTGTATGTTACGATCGAAATTTAATTTTTGAAGAACATGCTTCTTAATCTAACGTAGGAAACCTGCCGCATTCATTTAACAGCCTCTTTAGTGTAAAAGGGAAATTTAGGAATCGTATATTTACTCTTACAAG
>ENA-UOTX01002093-UOTX01002093.1-compost-metagenome-genome-assembly--contig:-NODE-2093-length-10933-cov-36.384488_pt1 | contig 10933 bp, 10 predicted proteins | sample MGYA00238143_ERZ746982 | MGnify/ENA primary metagenome ERZ746982 (study PRJEB28758, sample SAMN06268862) | compost metagenome | isolation source: single cell | place: USA: California, Emeryville, Joint... | reverse complement strand
TTTGTTAATCTGATCCTTATTTGTCGAAAAGATGATATAACTTACGAAAGTTATTCAGAAATAAATGGTATGAATTGTGAGAAATAGCAATATATATATATCTAATTTTTCATTCGAATAATTAGAATGAATTGTTAATAAATCAGAGTCTTTCTTCTCTTAGATTTTCTCTGTGCTCAATATCTTAGCGACTTCAACTTTATTTCGAGCAAAAAAGCCTGCCAAATTATCCGCCTCCTTCGTCGCACTCGCCTCGGTCTCCAAAGATGCCAAACTTAGCACCTTTCCATCCTCTTTTACAGGGGCAGCTCTCATCAATCTTTTCACAGCGATGTATTCAACGAAAATATTGTAACAAGTCCAGCATCCAATATTAAGAGCCAGAGCAATTTGGAATGCAAGGAAAGCGCTTACGAAAACCTCCAAGATTTCCCGAGAACCAATAAGAATCCATGCTCCCAATACCATTAAACTCCCATATCCACAACCCACGCCCAAAAGTATCCACCATCTTATTTTCTGAAGCGATTGATTTGAAGTCCCATTCCCTGAGACACTTAGGTCTGGATTCAAGAATGAGAAAAAGCAGACCAGCTGTAATAGCGTTGATACAATCACGAATACTCCTGCTGCAATATTGTCTGTAAGGTGGGCAAAGTGATTAATGAAACAAGCAAGCGCCCAGGTCAACGTGGTTAGAAGGCTGAAGAAGTAAGACCATCTTTTCGCTCTATAATCTTTCACGTCTTGGCCGCCATAAAAATGTTTGAGAGTTAGGTCCATCAAGTTGACTACAGGTACGCTAGGAGGCTGTGAAATCTCCAGACTAACCTCAAGCTCTTCTTCGTCATGGAATTTGCGGTGTTCCATCTTTTATGAAGAAATTTCAATTCAGAGTTTAAAATTTTAAGCCGTTGGAATAAATCGCCAAATTGTTTAGAAATCCAAAGTGAAGTATTTCTCTACTTTTTATGCGAGAGGAATAAAGGCGTTATTTAAGAAATCTCGTCATCATAATGGCTCTCCGAATGTCATTTAAATACGTGTTACCTCGTTGAAGAGAATGGCACGTCTTTTACGTTCAATTAGATCATTCCAGCCTTAGCCACTACTTACATTTCAATTGGGTTATGCGATTTTTTCATTGCGTAGGATGATTTAGTTTGGTGTGTTTGTGCATGCTGGATAACTTAATTTATTGTCGATAATTAACAGAACTTAATTTTTAGCGGGAGCGTGTAAAAGATGCTAAGTGAGGAACATGAGCCGAATCCTTCAGGTTTTTCGAAGATCGCTGAAATGCTCGAACAGCTAGGGATTCAGGAAGAAATCGCGCAACCTTCCTACTGGCTTGGACATGAAATGCCGCTCCCTTCAGTCTACAGCACGAAAGTTTCAAGTAATAGCTACTTCGGGCGTGAAGCCAGATTCGATGATGATTCTCAAACGAATTCAGTGTATTTTTCTGAAAAGTACAGCATTAGATTCCATTGCCAATGAGATTAATTCGTTACGTTAGAATGGAAATCTTGAAGGAGGAGAACACGCTGCCAGCTGGATTCGACGTGACTTTTAACCCACGTTATTCATCAAATTATTTGAGAAGAGAGCCATGGGAATCTCAATCAAATCAATTTTTCTTAAGAAACTGCTCTTTTTGTGGAAAAGCAGACAATGAGGAATGTCTAAACAAATGTTCCACATGCCAAAACGACTTTTGCGTGGGATGCTTGAAAACGAGGTAGTTCTTTTGATTTTTTGTATTTTGGTTTGCTAATTTTCACTTTGGTTTTAGTACAAAGCAAATGATGCAAAAAAAAGTGTGCACTTCGTGTGATATATCTTAGTAAATTTGGTGGAAAAAGACTTTTCAAACAGCTGATTCAATTTTCAGCTTTTCAAATTTTAAAAAGCTCAGTCTAGTTGTACATCCACACAGTAGATCCTAGCTCTTTCAATCCTACTGGATTTTCTGGCGGAAAGAATGATTTTAAATTTTCATAATTTTTCATGCCTTAATTATTCGTAAAATAAATCCACAATATATTTGGTGTCTCTTCCATAAAAAGTAACCTTGCTTAAAACTTTATTTTAAAAAATTGTGGTCTTTCATTCGCTTATAAAAGCTTAACAAAACGAAAATACTCTGAAATTTTCTGTATAATTAAAGAATCTCATGTGACAGTCTAATTTCACGACGATTGACTTGCCAAAGCAACGAATGTTTTGTCGTGGAATTCTTTTCCTATCCTGCTTCATTCACGCTCATCACACCAGAGCGGAGATAAAAACAATGGCCATTCTTTGGAAATTCCATTAGAGCTTTTCGTATTTATATTTTTTATCGCGCAAGATCGATCACGTGATAAGTTTCCTTAAATAAAACTATCAATGAAAAATCAAGATCTCGTCAATGCCTGGAACAAGCTCGAAATAGCCCTCGACAGCACTCGAGAATATACCGTACAATCGTCGACTCCCCTCTACAGAGTCCAGATGACACCCACCAAGCTCTCGGTTCAGCAATTGCGACCTCAGTCAGCCGTTTCAAATCGTCAACCTCGCAAGATCCGCCCACTAACCGGCCATCGCATGAGCCTTGAAGATCTCCGTTCTAACTCCGTGAAAAATTCTCCTTCAAAGCCATTGTCCTCAAGAACACGTGCACACTCTCCAGCATTATCATCCGAGAAAAAGGCTAAAATCACCAAGGCCCCAGTTTCGCTGGACAGTCCAATGTTTACTCCTCGCCCGACGTCATCGGCCACTCAGTTCAACACGCATAGACCTATCCTTTCCGCAAGTTCAACGAAACGACCACTAAGTGCAAAATTCAACATATTCACAACAATGAATACGTTTCCCTCAATGCCCTCAACCCACAGGGCGCTTCAAACACCTTCCTCAACGACTTTTCGCGCATTCAGTATTGTTAGGTACGACGCATCGAATCCAAGCCAGATTATCCACACGGTATCAGTTCACGACCTCACTCGGCTATTTGAGGCGAAAACCCTGGATAATAACTATGAGAATACTAAGTTACAACAGCTGCCGATTTTTATCGAGAAATTTAGGATTTCCGCTAAGAAACGTACTCTCAAGCTCGAAGACCAGTCGTTTGGCCCTAAAAGCGGGGCAATACTCGCTGAAATTCTGGCTAACAACTCCCATTTTACTAGAATACACCTTGCGAAAAATTTCCTTGGTGACGCCGGCGCCTTCGCTTTTTCTGAGGTGCTCCGGCTGAACAACACACTCATCGAGTTGGATTTATCCAGTAATAATATCTCTCACGCCGGCGCAATCCTTCTGTTTAATGCGCTGGAGTCGAATCAGACCCTTATTTCGCTTAAACTCCATAGCGATGAAGGCTTAAATAGAAACAAACTCGACAGCCGAGGTTGTCAGCCGTTGGCCACGCTATTGAAGAAAAACCTGTCTCTTCAATTTCTGAGTCTGAAAGGGACTTGTATAGATAGTGTTGGAGTGCAGTTTATCAGCTCTGGACTTGAGAACAATGAAACTTTGTCGTATCTTGACCTATCTAACAACCAAATAGGTCTGTCGCTTTGTTCCTCTTTCGTCCATTGTCTTCCAATCTGCGCGCTAATGGAGTTAAACATCGCGAGGAATTGCATTGGAAATAAAGGAATCGCAGAGCTCGCCAGCGTGTTCTGCACGACAATTAAAATTTGTACCCTCCAGAAGCTAGATATCTCTGAAAACGATATTTCTTGGCCGGGATTGGCCCCACTGCTTGAGAGTCTCTTGAAAAACGAGCATTTAACCACGCTAATTGTCGATGATAATTACCTGCCTGGCAGAGGATGTTTGTGTTTAGCGAATTTCTTATGGGAAAACGTGACGCTAAGGAACCTGTCCATGAAAAATTGCAGGATGGAATATGAAGCTGCTGCGGCCTTCGCCAACGGCCTTGAACGTAATAAAACTTTAAGAAGTCTATCCTTATCGAAGAACTACATCAAATGCCAAGGCGCTCAGATTCTTGCTGAGGCTTTTTGTGTGAAGAGTTGTGGAATCAAAGAATTTGATTTTCAAAGCTGCGGCATTGGAGAGAAGGGCGGTCTCGCGCTTGCGAAGGCCATAAGAACGAATACACACATCGAAAAAGTGAATCTACGATGCAATAACCTTTTCAATAGTTCGGGAGCCGCGTTGGTTGAAGCTGCTCGAGAAAATAAAAACTTGCGAAAGCTGTTGGTTGAGAAAAACCCTCTGAGCCTCAAGTTCTCTGATGAGGCCAATCTAGTCATTGAAAACAACGTAAACGCATTTGTGCGAGACAGAGCGAGTGTCTATGAGAAAAAGATAGCTACTCTTAAAGAGTTTGAACTTGAGAAATATAAAGTCGCTGAGGAGCAAGTAGTCTTGAAAGACAAGGAGAAGCAAGCTCGGAAAGAGGTAGAGTATGAGAAGGCGTACTTTACTAAGGAGATAGAGCAGGAACGAGCGAAATACGCTGAGCTTGAGGCGCGGCTGATGGAGCTTGATGAAGAGCTGATGCAGATGGACGAAAAGAAAAGGGAACTCGAAAATATGATAACTATTGCTGAGCGAGAGGCTAGATCAGCAGTCAATGCGTTAGGAGACCAATTGGCTGCGACGGCTCGTGGCAACGTAGAAATGGAGAATGAGATTCGAAGGTTACGGGACACAGCGAAAGCCGAGAAATTCAACCTATTGTACCGAAAAGAGAAACTGCAACTCGAACTTCCTGAGCAGATTAAACTGACAAAAACGCTAGAGTCGTCTGTTGCTCACATTGAGAGAGAAGTCGCGAAGATGACGTTGTTCCTGGAGCGGAAATTGCTGGAGGAGCTGACATCGACACCAAGGACACCGAGAACGCCCAGAATAAAAGGATCAGAGGGTAACTCGCCAGTAAAGACAATGAGTAGAGGCTCGTCTTTCAAAAACTTGGTGGCTGAAACTCCAAAGTCGAATAGGAGCTCTTCTGGCAGTATCAAGCCCAAAAGCAGCATGTTTTCGATCGTACCAAGGAAAAGTACTATGACGACCAGCAAAAAATCTAAAGCATGAGAATTTCGTACTCTTTTGTTGACAAATGAGTTCCCTAATCAACCTTATCAATTTTTTCTTTCTACATGTCCTATATCTGAAAAGAGAGGTTCCCATAGTATAGTGGGTCCTATCATTTTATTTTGCTGTTTCGTTTTCAGTTCGACGAATTTTCAGCACAGTGCTATTTAAACCAATAAGTGCTTTGGCTCATGTTAATGGTGTGTTAGTGGTGATTTCTGATTCAGAAAAGCGGTTAGATAATTTAATTAATTAGCCTTGCTTATTGCGGAGTTTTGGTTAACTGGATAAAACCAACGCGTGAGTTTCAATCAGAGCGTATTTATTCTAATTTGTGCAAAATTTCATGAACGCAGTCGAAACTTACTCCAACAACAGCGGATACACTCCAAATCCAGCGGGACTCGGCGCAAGGAATAACTTCAGGCATCTGAACCCTCCACGCCAGAGGAGCGTGGAAACTTCAGCGCAGTCTATTGAGCAGCAGAATGACAGTATCAATCAGGCCTCAAAGTTTGATAAATCAGCCTTATTGCCTTCGAATAAGCTCACAGTGCATCCTCCAATGAAATCTTCAGCGTATAAGCGCCATATAAAAGATCCGAAAGATGAGAAGAGAACAGGCAGTAAGGAAAGAGAGATAACTCCATTAAATCAGCGAAAAGTGCCGAGTCAGCAGCAAACACCGAGCATTCGCGCAGGGAAACAAGGTGATGAATGGGATAGTATCAAGATACCTTCAAGAGATGTGAGTAGAGGGCGTCATAATGGTCCAGGACATGAAGATCAGTATCAATACACGAATCAAAGCAAAGTGAGAGATGTAAACTTGATGACTTATGATTAAATGCTTATCGCCTATTATAATGCAGAAATTACAGAAAATTGTCAATCCTCGTGAAAATTTATCACTCCAGGCCGACAACCACTCTCTCCACGGTTCCATCCTTGTGAGCTCAAAAGAAACGAACTCAAAAAATGAGTCAGCTGTTCATCCTGATTATGTAAGCTATTGGCAAAGCATTAAATAGTAAATTTTTTGCGTTAGTTCCAGTCGATTTATGAAGGGTGGAATAACTCGCTTGTCTCTGGAAAAGAGGTACTTACTACCTTTCTCTTAGTCTTCAGAAGATAACACTTTATTTCATATAATATAGCATTCGATTCAGATTGAAGGACTGAGGGATCTCAAGGAAAAATCTGGGACGATTGATAGCATTTATGGTACTCCTTCAAAAATTCTCAAGAGGTACTGTGTAATGCTTTTCATTGAAAAACTCATGGTTTTGCGGTTTGTAGTCGAGATAGAACTCCCAAAGCGCATGCCGACAGCTCAATCTCAACGCTGCAATACGACAGCCGCAGATCACGGTCCTCGCAGAGAGAGACGAGCTTGTTGAGAAGGCGAGGAGAGCAAACAAGCAAAATGAAAAACTTTACAATAAGAAAAATTAGCAGCGACAGAGACGACCAATATCGCACAGTAAATATGGAAAGGAACTCCTCTACCGACCTGTCGAACGCGAAAAGCGACTCGAATTATGCTGCTGGCAAATCCCCGCTGCTTTCGAATGCGAATTCTCGAAACACATCCACGCGAAAGCAGCGAAACGAGACCACAATCGCGATTTTCGACTCAGAATACACTTACGAAAAGCCAAAAGTCACCATTCCAAGTACTACGGATAACATCACCAAGCTCCAGGTTAGAAACCAAAGCGAAGAGCGACCCCCTTCGCAGGCGAGGAAGGGAAGACCGACTTATTCAGCAGCGAATCAATTAGAACCTGTGCAAAGGAATGAAAAATCGTTGCCGAGACCCGAGTATCGCATAAAGAAAGACCTGACTACCAACAAACAAACGATAGTCAATGGAAAAGTTTCAAGCTATCCCGAAGTCAACAATGATCAGCAGCTAGATAGTCGTCAAAGCTACGCGGAGGCCCTGCAAACCCAGGAGAGCAATCAGAAACTCAATGAAACAGCGCAGATTGTGAGGACTTCTGATGCAAATCAGCTGAATCCAATGAGTTCATTCACTAATGGAAGCAGTCAGAATACAGAAAGCGTGGAGAAAGTCGCGGTTTTACCATTGGCAGAAAAACGAGTCGGGTTTAAAAGGAAAAAGTATTTCAGTAATCAGCGCACCTCAAACCCCGAACCTAACAACAACCAATATCCTACCTATCACTCCAATCTGGCTCAATCAGAACAAACAGCCCACATGAAACAAAGCTCTGAAGACGTCCCGCTTGTCCAGTCACCGAAAATCCGCCGAGAAGAATCCAACAAGAACCTGTTGAACGATCTGAGCGATGAGCGTGAGAATCCTTTTGAGGAGGCTCAAGAAACGAAGTTAGACCTCCGAGTGATTAATACTTCCACGAAAGTACCTTTCGGAGACATGATGGAGAGCAGCATTAACTCCTACCTCAACGAAAAAGACTCGATCAGCGTGTCTAAAAGAGACATCGTCGCGAAAAGCACAAATGTGCGTTCTACATTCAAACGGTCGAAGCCTGAGACCAGTGGATATAAGCGCAAGTCCACGGCGGCGAATTCGAACGATTTATCCTTCTTCTCGGCAAGCGATCATAGGGAGAGCAAAATTAACCGGGCTCATCTCTTTGAATCGACTGAAAACAGCCATAATAACGTTGATTTCGACTTCAATCTCGAGGATGAAGAAAAAGAGTCGAAGGAATTGCTGAAAATTTTCAAGGGGAAAATCTCTGAGCAGCTCAAGGAAGAAAAGGAAAATGAAGAAGACTCCATTGTTAACCACGGCGAAAGTGAGTCCTCCCCGCGGGTAATTAAAGAAGAGACAAAAAGCATGAGTCAGGACAAAAGTAAAGGGTTCTTGCCACCGGCGTTTCCGTTTGGGGACCTTCCAAATTATCCTTTTCAAGGGGACGGCGCAAATGGGAATGAGGCTGAGGAACTGATAGTGCACAGGCATGAGTCCCGTGTCGGTGATTCGTGTGATAACCCTGTGATGTTTGAATCAACGAATTTTGATCCTCAGAAGAACACGATTGACATAAGCGAGAACTTCCCTCGGGGGATGCTGAAGCCATCGCAGCAGCAGAGGGAACCAATGCAAATTACGGGCTTGGGCGATAATAGTCCAAAAGCCGATCATTTATCTCATGTTAAGCCACTGAATTTTTATGCAAATGGGCAGAAGCACACGACCAACGCGCCTTTTAAGACGAATATTAATCCAAAATTAGCACTTCAGAAGGAGCTCGAAGAAGACGGTTAATATGAAAGAAGTTCTGTTTTTATTCAAAGCTTAAGGCACTTCGTTGAAATCCTTAATTTAAGGAGTTTTTGAAAACGATTATATCAATTTTGTATTGTATTTTATTTAAGGAATAATAATAGCATTCCCTTCACTTCTTTGTATTAATGGTGTCTTTGGAATTGCCTCGAGCGATAGTCTTTATAGCTATCAAAATAACTATCTACAAAATTCATTTACTTTTTAAACAGCGCTGATATGACTCGACTCTTTAGATTGAGATTAGAGTGAAATTTAGTGAATTTTTAATTTTATTTTGGAAGGACAAATTCTGCTCAAATGAACAAAGACGAAGCTCTCTCTAAAGAATCTGCAGGCCAACAGCCTGAGAACCTTCAAAACGAGCCTGAGGAGCAGATGCTGGTTGTTAATCCATTTAAGTTTTTGATGGTTTCGGGTGATAAACTGATGAATTACTTGCTCATTACGATAGCTCTGTTACTGGGGCTCAGCATCTATATGCTCTTTAACGTTCCGGAAAAACAGTAACCAAATTGTGAACTTGTTCTCCTCTAACGTCGCTTGTCTGCAGCTACGGCATGGTCATGGGACTGGTGGTGCTATTGGCACTGTTTATGATCTTCGCATTGTTGTACTAACAAACATTATTATCACAATTGCCTTACAATTTGCGCACAACACTAGCATGAGGTCTGTGGTCAAAGAAGAGATGCAACGAAATCAGTCGAGTGGAAATGAAGCAACAACAGCAGTTACCACTGGAAACGCAGGTTCGATTGAGAAGGAAAAGAAACGAAAATAAAAGCCAGGTAGGAAGGGCTTTGGATTGACCAATACATAGTCCATATAATGACAGTTTTGCATCAGAGATTGAATATTTTGTGTTTATTTCATTCAAAAGAATGAATGTAATAGCTTGAGGAAGATTGATGTCTAAGCAAAATTCTTCTTGAAAGATGCTTGAGAAAGTCTCATTATTCTTAAATCTGCTCAGTTCTCTCAGAGTTTCTTACTCTCTATGATGAAAGAAGGTTCTTTCTTAATTGATTATGAGAAATTCCACGGAATTTTTGAATCTCTTGAGATCTTTTAATAAAATTAATCGCACTCAATCTTTGAAAATAAATAAAACATGGTGTCTGCTGAAAACTGGTGCACGATCGAATCTGACCCTGGCGTTTTCACCGAACTCATCAAAAAGATCGGCGTCAAAAACGTCATGGTGGAGGAGATTTATACTCTCGAGGATCAGGATCTAATCGACAGCCTCCAGCCGATCTACGGATTGATCTTCTTATTCAAATGGAAAAAGGACCCAGAGAAAAGAGAATGCCTTTCAGTTTACGACGAAGACTTATTTTTCGCGAATCAGGTCATTAAGAACGCCTGTGCCACTCAAGCGATTCTCTCAGTCCTTATGAACTGCCCTCAGATAGACATCGGGGCAGAGCTCGAGAATTTCAAGAGTTTTACAAAGTCTTTTGATAGCAAAACCCGCGGTCAGGTTCTTTCAAACTCTGACGTGATAAGAGAGGTACATAATAGCTTCGCGAGACCCGAGCCATTCGATATTCTAAAGAGCAAGAAGCCAAAGAAAGGCGGCGCGGCTTTCCATTTCGTAGGCTATGTACCTTTCAAAGGAAAGCTTTATGAGTTGGATGGGCTACAGGAAGGACCGATTTTGATTGGAGATATAGAGAATACTGACTGGATTGAGCTCGCAAAGAATGAAATCGCAGTTCGGACCTCGAAGTAACATCTTTGGGGTGACTATTGCAAAATTTTGATTAGGTATGGAGAGGAAATTAGGTTTAATCTTCTTGCAATCTGTGGGAATAAACACGATCAGGTAAACTCAGTAAAGGGAAGAGGTGTATAACGGATGTTTTTGATAATAAAGGCAATCGAAGAAAATCAGAAGCTGAAGGGGGTTAGTGCTCATTTGCTTAAGAAATTGAAGGAGCTTGGAGAGAAAATAGATACTGAGGCATATCCTGAGGCCGAAGAATTGGTAAATGCGAGTGATAGGGTAATATCGACTTATTAATGTGAAGATAAGCAAGGCGGATACTTTTATCTGCGATGAGAAAGAAATCCCAGGTACGGTTGAGGAGGTGAATAAACAACTCAAGATTGTGAATGATCGAATCAAATCAAATGGCTTTACGATAAAGTATGAGTCAGAAAAATTCAAAAAATATGAGGTAAGTGTCTGGGTATCATAGCTAAATTGAATTTTATTCTTTGTGTGGCAAACATAGGCTGAGAATCAGAGACGTCGACATAATTACATCCCTTTCATTTTGGGACTGATGAAGCTAACCGCACAGAAAGGCACACTGCAAAAATTCTTTGATGAAGCGAAGGAAAGACGAGAAGCACGAGAGAAACAGAAAGAGGCCGCCAAAGCAGGCAAATAATTTTTTCATAAATAATACCAGATTGTGGCAAGGCAGAGTAATAAATTCCGCTTCTCCAAGGCTATTTCTCTTAAATTTGATAGAATTGCTTAGAGTGTTAAAGAATATTCAGGAATAGCCATTTCAATTTAACTTGACTCGATGAATTGAGCAATAAGAAAGCCCTTCTCATTCAATTATCCTT
>ENA-UOTX01002092-UOTX01002092.1-compost-metagenome-genome-assembly--contig:-NODE-2092-length-10939-cov-26.290646_pt1 | contig 10939 bp, 10 predicted proteins | sample MGYA00238143_ERZ746982 | MGnify/ENA primary metagenome ERZ746982 (study PRJEB28758, sample SAMN06268862) | compost metagenome | isolation source: single cell | place: USA: California, Emeryville, Joint... | reverse complement strand
AATGATGGATGATAAAATTTAATGAGAATACAAATCGAATAATTAATTCATGTATACCCAAATTGTTGTTTAATGAGCTGAGTTGTAGGATTCCTTTTTCCTTTATAAAAGCAAAACGCCATGAATAAATGCTTCAGCCTTCCTCATACTAGTAGGTATTGGTCTTCCTGAGCTATCTAACACCGATTCTGATTACAAAAACCATTTTTCGGAGGCCAAAACTACTAATCTATCTCACTATTTGAAAATCGTTGATGTTCATTAGGATTCCTTCTAATGACCCTGCTCCGCTTCGTTTGTTAGGTGTCTATTCATAATTTTTATCACTTTGCCTCATTATAGGATGCGATAGAGGTCCCTATAGGTAGCATCAAAATATTTATTCTCTTGGCTGTCAGATCATTCTGTTAATTAATTTTATCGAAGTAGCTACCAAAAAATTGGAATAGATTCGATAAACAAAATAAATATACAGCAAAATATTTCCTAAGCCAAACAAAAGATAAATAAAACTGGTAATAAATGTTTATCAACGAATCACGTTCCGAATGCGTTCTTAAATTTAGCTGAAATAAATAATTTATATATTCCCAAATTTTTCAAAAAAATAAAGCTTATAGTTAATGGACAGCGCCACCCAAGGACTTATTAACTTACAAAAGTATGCCGAAACCGCCTCTCAAGACGGAGGCAGCACACCCACCACTGTTGGCCACCAAGATTTGATTTGCGCCAAGGACGAGCATGACACCACTGAGAAAAATGAGTTAGCCGGTAACTTGCCTCTCGAGAAGAAGAGCAAGAAGAAATACAGCGTCATCAGTCAGCAAGTCCGAGAAAAGTTTATCAATAAGGTACTCTCGAAGCAAGCCACTATAAAAGAGGTAACCAGTAACTTCCCTTTAAAGAAGCTAATTCCAACTCACAGGCAGCTGAGGAATTCGGATTAAAGTTCTCTACCTCAAAGGCGATCCTCCAGACTTTCAAGAAAGAAGGCAGAATCGGCAAGAAAAAGAATCGCGTGAGAAAACCTCAGGTCGTGAATGTGGTCGTGACAACGATCAATCCGCTAGAGTCGAATCTCATTTCCCCAAGCACTAGGATGTTGAATACTGGCACCGTTGCTGGGGGAGTAGATCAAACCTCTCTGAACTTTGACGCCTTGGTTCAGAAGAATCTAGGTAGCAACGGTCCTCTAAACAATTTCCAGAACAACATTGGTCTTTTGAAACTACAACAATCACTTATGCCGACAATCGTCAATCAAAGTCGATTGACCGAGATTGCTCTCCTAAACTCTCGGCTTTCTCCAGGGATAGTGCCTCCAACCTCAAATGGTCTTTTGAATACCAGCTTACAACATAAGCTCTTGCTAGATTCCGTTCTCCAAGGACAAAATATCAGTTTCCTTCAAAATCTGAGTCTTCAAACTCAGCTTCTTCCAAGGATGAATCAAGTCCGACCAGAGAATATCTACAACCCTGGTAACATCGGACTTTTTAACGCCAACGACCTTGTTTCTGGGGGTGCTATGCTCAATAATCTCAATCTTGGTAGAGGTTTCGCTTCTAACCCAATAAACTTAAAAGACTATCAGAACCTTGGAAGCATCCCTTCCAAAAGGATCTGTTTTGGAGGTTTAAACAATCCAGCTTTTTGCTAGACCGTCTTGTAAAGAACTCTCAGTTTTTTGCATGATATAGAGAGTTTGATTCTATTTTTCTTTTTCTGGTTCCATTTTTCACGAATTTTGTATGTAATTTTCGTATTTATTATTATACGATATTCTTTTCACGATATAATTGTTTGGGTCCATTATGAATTTACCTGCAGTAAACCTTCTCCCAATTCTTTTAAGAAAAACGATTATTACATCCCAAGTCTCAGTATTTTATCTGAATCGCGTCACTTTAAGCTTGTTGGCTCTCTTTACTAGCATATCTCCTGTTAATTTTCAAGTAGTAACTGACTGCGAGGATATAAGAACATTAGATATAAAAACTGATTCGCAATTACAGCAAACTATAGATTGCCTTCAATAAGCTATTCAAATAGATTTCAGTCCTCATAATTCATAAATAAATATCAATTGAAAAAAAAGTTAATTAGAGCTACTAACACAAGTATTAAAAAGTAGTAGTAGTATGTGAAGCGGTGGTGTTCCATCTCGTTATTGCTATCTTCTCACATTTACTTTTCTAAGTGGCTAAGATGACAATTATTGTTCCGGTTTCTTCGTTAGTTATGACTCCAGAAAAATCTAATTTCTTTGCGATTGGATAAATAAGTACTGCGACAAATGGGAATTTACCTTTGATTCGCAGAAGTCACTGATATATTTTGAAACCCTCGTCACAAGCGCTTCTGATGAAAGATCGCTCTTTGGTATTTCGATTGTATGATAGTTATAACTCGCAATGACTTTTTCAAATATCATCACATGCAAGTTCTCTCCCTCTGGAAAAATGCATTTAATCTTGGAAATCGATGAAAATGTACCTGCAAACGCAGTGCCATTATAATTTGGAATGCTAATCGATCCTCGAAAATTATAATTCTTTTTCGTCCGATTCGTTAGGATCTTTCCCACTTTGCTTGCCCGCTTATCCTTCAACACTATTCCATGAATATTTTATCGTGAATGAAGCCGACATCATTATTACCTTCGAATTCGAAATTCAGTATCTGGAGAGTATTATGTTGCTCCTAGTCACAAATTCGTTTTAGTTCCAACAAGCGCATATATAACTAATACCTGATGCAAATAAACGAATTGAAATGTAATTAAAAGCTCCGTTTGCTCTGGAATATAATATCCGATAAAGGAAAGTCCTTCTTGGTTCTTTGCGCTGAGATGATTGAGAAAAGCTGACTTACCATAAAGATCACAATTACCTCATATAGGCTATGATTTCCTCCAGAAGACTCGCACTTATTTTAAACGTCTTCTTTGAACGAGTAATGGTGAATTTCGTCAGCTTAGACATTCGAAAATTGTTGTATTTCTCTCGCAATTGCAGCACGACGATCGATTCGTCTCTAAAAGGATGCGCACATATCGTAATTGGAACGAATTTCTAAAATAAATTTGAATGGATACAGCTGCGATAAATTTTCATATTACACTCTCATAGATTGTCTTTAGGTCTCTAATGAAATTGTCAAATGGCTGCATATTGCGGCTTGTGAGTAATAAAGGAAGAAAGTCATCGTTGCCTTCGAAATCATCGAAATTCTCCTGAAATTCATGTTGAGTTTTTCCGCTTGATGACTTTGTGGTTGCCAGGGAATTAGTTGCGACTGGGTTTTTGGGGTACTTGCGTTGCTGGCTCACGATGCTTTCCACTTCCAATAGATTTGGGATGTCTGACTCGGAGTCTCTAGGGGTAGCATATTCAAATAATGTTTGGTCGTATCGGCTTTCTCGAAGTCTGCGTTTTTGTGCCTTTCGATCGGTGCAAGGCCATGAGAATTCGTTTCCCATCGCAAGTTCTGCTGATTTTTTTGGTAATTGGTTTAACTAAATTTTATTGTGTGTCATTCAAAGAGAAGTGGAATCTTTTCGAAGGCTAATAATTCGAGATTTTAGGAATCACATACACACTCAAAGATCGAGTTGCCAGGCACAGTTTCGTAGGCGAATATGTTCTGATGTCCCAGTTCAATGCTTGCGAAATAGTTTTGAGTAATTTAGTATTCTAATATGCTGCTTTTCATCCTCTTGTTCAAAATATTGGAGTTTCTCGTAAAACATTCAAAAAAAAGTGAAAAGATCTGACAATAGAGCAGTCATTGAAGAAATCCATATTCAATGGCAGGCAAACCTTTGGCTGCAATTAAGCTTTTTCCTCGCTTTTGTCAATTCTCTGTTCAGAAGGTGGTTGAACAACTTCTAATACATTTATTTAATTGATTTAAGAAATCATCTCTGTTTCCGAAAAAAGCATTCATTCATGTTCACATTCAATTCATCTCGTTACTTAGAAATGAGTGTCTGGACTTTGTTACTTTCTTTTACTTCTGCTTCTGTGCCTGGTCACGGAAAGTTTAAATCCGCAAAAAAAAAAAAGTTGATAATTTTATTTATGCTTTTTTATCATTTCTAACTAGCGAGCTATGCTCATGACGATTGAATTCTAACACAACAATCCGAGAATTGAATCCTGAAAACTAAAAACTATGTTATGGGAACTGTCTTTGAAAAAAGTCACCAAAACTAACATTTAGTAACAATAGTTTTATCTTTGATTTCCATGGTTTACAAAGATGAGGTTTGAGTTTTAAAACATCAGATCAGTCTAACAGTTAGCACACAAAAAAGAACAAGCAATTAATTAATTTAGAATCATTTGGAATAATTGACAAGCATCGGAATCCGAAGTGCTCCGAAAAAAGCCCGAAAAAATTTATAAGATTTATAAATTAATATATTCTCTAAAACACCCGAAGAGAATCTTGATGAATCATAGCGAGAAACAAAGCCAGGACACTGCCTATCTTCTAGATAACCTCAAGACATTGATATCTGAAGCACAGGTTACTCATTGTTCTCCACTAAATTATTAACATTATTACATAGAATCTGCCTAATTCTCACGAAAATATTTACTCCATTGGAGCTCATTATAGCCTAAATTCATATAAACGTGCGAAGCTTCTGCGGTGGGTGGTCCTAGACGTAATTTTTGAACAAAGCTCTTTAATTAACATCTAGTAGATCTTTAATGAGTTTACGTATTGCTGTGAAGATTCTCAGAATTGCGTCTACCGCTGCAATGATATGTGTCCTGGCTCTTGTTTTCTGAAATGCTCAACTAACTGCCAAAAACCGCTTATTATCTTTCCAAAAACTCGCCAGCTGACGATACTTATCATCGACATGTTTCTTTGGAGAGCAGAAATCGAGGATAAAGAACTTCAACTACTTGCAACAGCCTCTTTTTCTCTCGCAGCAAAGGTATTCCACACTCATTTCAACTGGTTATTCTATTTTCGCATTCCATTATGATTAATGACAATGGATCCACGTTTTAATTTAGTTAAAAAAACGATTCATTGAAATGCGAGTTACTGGGTTTTGCGAAAAATACCTTTGTGTTTTTTGGCATTAATGCGATTTTCTTTCTACTAGTTTGAGGGAAGCATGCATTTTACTCTGGAGGATCTTTGCGAGCTTATGGATGGTTTATTTTCTCAGACTGAGATCTCGCAAATGGAAAAACTGATTCTCAAGACTTTAAAGTGGAAAATTCATTTTCCCACACCCGGAGAAATAGCCAGAGCGTTAGTGTTAAATTGTGTCCTCCCGTCGAAATTTAATTCAGAAGCCTTATTCAAATGTACTGATGATTTCATTGAATTTTGCTTGCTTGGTACTCTTTCCCCATTGAAGTGCTGAATCTGAATGATTTTTTCACTAGAATTTGACATAAGCAGCTTTGGACCAGACACAGTAGCTCTCACAAGTATCTATTGTGCTTCCGAGCAGTTCAGCCTGAGAATGCTTGGTGAAGAAATCGTTTTGGTGGCACAGCAATATTTTAAACTCGATGCTGTAAATCTTGGTACTAAACCGTTTTAAAGCCTTCTAGGACAAGATAAAACGTTGTGTGCAAGAAGTTTGCAAAAGAATTATCCAGCAAGCAGCAGCTTACGAGCTGAAGCAAATGACCAATGGCAAAGACGCTGATTCGACCAGGGATCAAGCGCAGAATAATTCAGATTCCAAAATGGAAATAATTGATGAGAATCCACTGAAAATCTCAAATGACTTATCTGGTAACAACAATTCAGCTTCCTTAGGTTGCTGTAGTCCTCTTGATGATGGACTGTCTTCTGCCGAGATTATTTATGACAAGAGTAATCAGGTTCAAATGGAAGAAGAAAAACAGGAAGAGAGGTCACTCCAGACCAAATTTGAAACGGGCAATGGTGCTCAAGAGCGAACGAGCAAGCAATCAAAATTTCAGGGTGACCTTTGAAATAAATACTCAAGTTATTCTGTAGATAAATTCACTCAAATCCTTACTCCGGGAACTGAGGTCGTTAAACAAGCTTTTCAATAACATCCGTATAATTTCAAAACGAGCAAATTTCATGCAAGATTTGCCCATATTTTTAATAGTTTCAAAGAAAAACTTCATTTCAATATTTGCTTTGAGAAGAATATTTTTCATGAATGAATGACCATCTAATGGTTCAAGAATTTCAATGCCAAAGCGGTTATTTTCCTCAAGTAGGTCGGATACGCAGCAGAAATCATTAACTGAAAATATCAGAATACCTACCTATTGTTTCCTTTGTAATGGCTTTGAGCATTACCGAAGAGAAAAGAGATAAAATTATACTATCCATATTTCAAATGAAATTAAAATTTTATTCTGCCTTTGAGGAACAGACTCCCTGGCCTCCCGGACGTATTGATTGCTTTCTGCGAAATCTCTCAGAACGTTTGAATTAAAACTTATTGGTAATATTAATGTACTATGGCATCAACAACTTGAAACAGTACCCTGAGAATAAAAAACCACCACCTCTGAAAACAAATTTTTTTGTACTTAATAATTCCTTTCTTGTAGCTATCTTTCTGATCATTTTAAATGTTTTCTTTTTTGCCTAATCACTACCAGACATAGCAACCATTCAGTTAATCCCACCATGCAACTTTACATGACAGTTTTAACTTTTTCATACCTCACCTAACCAATACAAAGATTTATCCTGCAATAAAAATTTATCCAAACGAAATCTGCGATGTCGCTTCTAAAAGTAACAGAATATTCGTATCAGACTTTGCTCACAAATTATTATCATAGCGGCCTATTGGACTTAGCAAATTGGATGATAGTTACAGCAGAGATCAAAGTTTCAGTCGAGGTGGATCTAGTTCATTAAACACAAGCACGGTGCGTAGAGGAAACACCAATCAAGATTTCGCAGGACAATTAAACGCAATCAGACAAAATGTGAGACAGCAAGCAACCAGCGGTCTTCAGGGCTTCGGGATGCAAGGCGCTTCTATCGGGAGGAGCCAGTCGCCAACCAGCAATCCTTTTACAAATTTTTTATCATCTGCAAATAACACTTCCTCGAGTCAGCAAAATCCCTTTGCTGTGAAAAGAAATTCATTGACCTCTCCTACCAATATTAAAATGACAACAGCAATAAATGAGTCGGGCACTTTTAAAAAACGAATCGCCGATTCAGTTGCCGGTAGACTCAGTCCTGTGGCGCAACAGCCTGAGAGGTCTGGCCTATCGATACATAAAGGTCTGGGTGGCAGTCAAGATATTTGGGGTTTAAAAATGACCAATCCTACCACCTTAACATTGGCGGGCAGATCTTCATCACCACCAAGGTTCTTTTCTTTTTATCTAATTTACTGAGCTGAGTGTTTCTAGAAGCAATGCAAGCTCATTAACGAATTTGAACAATCCGCAGCCTTCCAAACTAGGCTTGAATCTAAACTTCAATCGACTTCGCACTTCTCCTTTGAGAGACAGCAGAATATTGTAATTATTCATTTCTTCTCATGGGAGTCTCAAGAAACTTTGCTAAAATATAGGAACGACGCTTCCAACACCTCCAGAGCGAACATTTCGGTGAGAAGTCCAACTGCAGGCAACGCGTTCTCACTTCAAGACGAATTCGCAAAAAAATCTTTCCTACCTGAAGCAAAAGAGACCGTCAAGCCTTCCCAGGTCTCAATTGGCATCAACAAAACAACGAATCAAAAAAAAGAGCAATCGACCAAAAGTGGATCTGGCATTATATTAAAATCACCGAAAAAAGGTGTTTTTTCACCGAAAAAAGGTGTTTTTTCTAGCACGCAAGATTTGAAAGTCAGTTTGGGGATGGTTCAACAAGAAGAGCGCAAACCGTCGAAAATTATCTCCAAACTAGCAAGAGAATTAGAAAAAATTCAAAACGAACCACATCCAAGAAGGACTTATTCCGCAATGAGTCGCAATTCTAACCGAGAAGCCTCACCATCGAAGTCATCGAGATTTGCGAACTTAACCCAAGAAAGCAAAGACGGATCTGCAAGAAACTCGAAACCAGAGACTTATAGATTTGATTTTAATAGAGCTGGTGGATCACGAAGCTCGCTCGCTTCTGCCCTCTCTATCCCAAAATTACAAGAGCTGCAAGATATGTTTGCTGATTTGCCAGAAAAAGAGTTCGATGAGCTCCCAACGAGGTAAGCTATTGCATTTTTTGTCATTGAAATAGTAATGAAATTATGTTAATTCTAGTTACCTTGAAGAGTTAATCAAGCTCAGTTCGACTATTATGCACAGAGTCAAGACTTCAACGTATTACTATTCGAAGCCTATGTAAGTTTGGCTGGTTTATAAAGGTTATGCTTGCTTAGCGCTTTTTAACAAAGTATACATAACGACATTTGTATTTAGTTATCAGTGAATAACCACAGAAATCAATCATGATTACATTAAAAAGAAACGAGATTAGACAAGCATTGAATATAATGAGAGGTGGTGTACTACCGCGCAGATCTGTAGATGAAGGTTTAAGGGTTACTTGACTTCGTTTATATAAGAGGAGACTAAAACCAAGATAGATTTGGTTATCGTTAAGATGCGAGTAGTGTTCGTTTAGCTAAAATTTATTTGAATTTAACTCAATACAAATCAAATAGATGCAGAGAACTTCTTTCTTCACTGATGACAGGAAACTCAAAAGTACATTAACCACCTCGAAAATCTCACCAAGTACGCTCATTTTCGCGCCTGGCCTTGAAATTAATAATACCTTCTTGCCTAGAAAATCGCACTGGAGATACTGCTGATGACACTTCAATGACTCATGGAATGAGGGACATCTTACTTGTTAAGTGCAAGCAAACGATCGAGGAGTTGCACCTCGAGCTCGAAGAGGAGAAAAAAGCCAGAATTGCCGCAGAAGAATCAATTAATAAATTAGAGCGCAGTGTCACAGACAAGCTGAGCATCATCAACGACTTAACACTTCGAAATAAAACGCTCAATGGTAACTGCCATTGGAAATGCCTCTGTATGACTTAACATCCGCACTTTAGAGGAAAATACTGATTTGAAAAACAGACTGAACGCGGTTATTACCCAGTTGGAGCAGGCAGGAGAGTTTTTGAGTTCTTCCGTAGAGCAGGAACGTTTGTTCAAAGAGATACAGAAGAAATACCAAGAAGTGTCGTTGGAAAACAATGAACTGAAATTAAAGAATGAGAAATTGAACGCTGATATCAGAAAACGTGAAAATGCTGTTAGTCAATGGAATGAAACTCTTACTTCTGTTGATTCAAAAATATTGAAACTACAAACTGAAAAGGAGGGTAACGCACAATAGTATGAGTACGCTGGGATTTATCTTGAATCAATAGAGATTCAGAAGCAAAAGAACGATCTTGTTGTTGAGTTATCTGCTTTAAAGTCGTTATACAAAGAGAGTCAAAATCTGAACCAACTTCTCCAAGGGAAATGTGAGAACTATGAGAGACTTGTAAATCAATTGGAGCAGGAAAATCAAGTTTTGGAGGAGCTTCAGGACGAAAATAAAGAATTGCAGCTCACGATTGACAGGTTGAAAGAGAAATCTGAAAGACTGGCGCGAGAAGTCACTGAAACGCTTGATCAGCAAGAAAAAGATTATGTTATTGAGGTAAGTCGTTGAACTGTTTGCTGAAACTCAAGAGAAAATAGCAAGAGAAACGGACAAAGGAATATGAGAAGAAATATGAGGAAGACGTGGCGAGACTTAAGAGACAATATGAAAGTAAGATCGATGTGTTAGAGTTCACTGCAGAAGATTTGAGAAAGGAGCTAGCTAAAGTAGCATGAGCTTATTTCATGCAGATTTTTAATCATAGGTTCGCTAGGTGAACGAAAGGCTCGCCGCGAAAGACAAAGAATTAAGAGAAGGACATGAAAGCTATAATTCGAAGTTAGACCAACTGATTAGAGATAAACACGAGGAAATAAGGAGCTTGAAGAGTGTGATTGACGAGCAGAGCGCGTTGATTAGCTCTTCCGAAAGAATCACGCAAAGAGAGAAATCAGCGCATCAAGAAGAAATAGAAAACCTTAAGCAGACCAACAAGTCGCTGAAGGAAGAGATTTCGGCCCTCCAGACGACCAATTCTTCGCTTAATCAAAAGCTGACAGAGTGTCAAAACGAATTCAATCGAATTCAGGAAGAACTTCAAAATAATTTCGTGCTGGATTCAGAAAGAACATCAAAACTGCAAGAAAAATCGACTCGCTTGGAGAGAGAATTGATTGACAGAGATGTAACTATATCGCTGATATTTTCCTCTAAAAGGCTAACAATGGAATAGGCTCAAATAAATGTACTTAAAGAAGAGACGAGGAGCCTTAAAGATAATTTAAAGGTTGCGAAAAAAGAAGCTGAAACAGCCCAGGCAGCCAAAAGAGTAAGTTATTAGAGATAACTAAGTTTTGATGTCTAAATCAACTTAGGAGCTTCATGATGAATTAGTGAAAGTTAGAACACAGTTATCGGAAAGGACGTCTGAACTCGACGAGATGAAGGGAAGTCAGAGGGAGTACTGCGATGTGCTTCAAAAGAGACTAGATGAGATCACCCACGAATTGAGAAGGGAAAGAGAGCGAAGAGTGGAGGCAGAGTTCCGATGCACTGTAAACAAAAAAATAGATGAGCATTAGTTTATTCAGCTTGCTATAGGAATTGCAAGAGAAAATAACTTCACTTGAGACGACTCTGAAGAAAACCCTTGCTTCTCACCGTGCTGAGCTTATGAAGAAGGACGAAGAGATAGACCAGCTGCAGTACCGACGCAAGGTAACAGTTGTTTTTTTTAAGGCGTTTGATCACTAAAAACCAATTTTCTCGTGATAAAACAGATGGAAGCAATCAAGGATATGAGAGGATCAAACGAAAACTTCCATCACAAGTTAGATAG
>ENA-UOTX01002091-UOTX01002091.1-compost-metagenome-genome-assembly--contig:-NODE-2091-length-10948-cov-6.823475_pt1 | contig 10948 bp, 10 predicted proteins | sample MGYA00238143_ERZ746982 | MGnify/ENA primary metagenome ERZ746982 (study PRJEB28758, sample SAMN06268862) | compost metagenome | isolation source: single cell | place: USA: California, Emeryville, Joint... | reverse complement strand
GTTTTGCAGCTGCACTCTTCTTATTTCTGATGTCTCTTGTCTTTGTGGCGTATATGATCAAGCATCGACCGATCAAGCGCAAATCCAATCTTGTGTTCCAGATTATTTTTGATATTATCATTGTGGTGGTGTCATTATTGGTTCTTACTCTCTCAATAATGGACATGAGGAAAGTGTCAAGCCCAGATATAAGATTGAATATTGGATGGGCCATCATTATTTCAAATTATCTAATTCAAGGGCTAGGTCTGGTGAAAGTTCTAGCAATAGTTGTGAAACTGATATACAATAGAATCGTCCGTAAATCGAAAGAGCACAGAGTCAAACGTTCGAGTACTTCAAGAAATATCATGCCTTTCTCCCTTGGCGACAACTCCTCAATCCTTCCAACGAGAAAAATGAGAAAACCAAAGAGACTTGTAGCAAAGAATTTGCTCAAAGAGCAGGCAAACAAAAACGGCATACGAAAGAAAAATATTCTGGTGTCGGCTGTATACAACATAAAGTGAGATCAGGCCTTCGAAATATTATTGATTAATAGCTATATAAAGAACTAAAATTATATTTTATCAATCCATTTTCTTATTCATACACATATTGAATTTATGGGAAAAATAAACAAAAAGAAAAATCGTAGAGACTTTTTCTATAAATAAATTACGGCTCCTTTATGGTACCTCCTTTCATCAGCGTAAAGTTATGAATGAAATATGAATAAATATTTATCCTAGAATTTGGTGATATTACTATTTTCAAACTTAATCCTCTCGAGTTTCTTTGAAATAGTTATAATGCTACGAGAAATGAGTATGCTTCTATGCGGTGTATTCAATTCTATCTCGAATAACAGTTTAACACAAAACACACAAAATCGACTTCTCCTGTTGAAATTTCACCAAAAAATGCTAGATAAAAACTTGTTTTTCAGTTTTGCATCCTCCCATAGATCTCACTAGTTTTCAGCCCTTTCATTCAAGGATACATTATGAAAAGGTAAAACAACTACAATAATTGCTTTACATATTGGGTGAATGTTGTCAACGGACTTTATAAAACATCCCTTTAGCATCAAAAACTTTGAATCCTTTTTTTTCAGATTGAAAAGCCAATACATTTGCGTTGTCCAGCACAAATCAATGCTGCTCAGAGCTTCCCAAAGTATTATAGCCATCATAGAGGAAATTATCGAGATCGTGACACGCAATGGATTTACAAATAAACAAAATACCTATACAGCCTGGGAGAACTTCTGAAGAGGTGGAGTACATATCAATTAACACTGTACCGATGATAGGGGCCCATTCCAACGACTTAGGTTTTCAGAAAAATGTGAGATTTAGCTCGTGTGTTTGGATTATCACCTTATTACGATCGAGTTTTCTCATCACATCAGGAGCTTCCTTAAGCATCTCTGCATATGCAACTGTATTTCCTTTTTGAAGGTTAGTTTGATATTCTTTTTGAGCTGCTTCTTTTTCCTTGATCACTCCATTGATAGTTATGTTTTCATAGCGAGCTTGGAAAGCATCGAATCTGGCGTTAGGAGGTATTGGGAAGAGATATTCTGTTTCGAGGAGAGAATCAGTTGGATTCTGATAAGTCTGTGAAAAAGTGACTTTGGCAATTGATTCGTGTATGTTGGCTTTGATATCGACTTTGGTGAGAGGAAGAGGAGCTTGGAGAGACTTGGCGATGAGTCCGAACCCACAGGCACAGATTTGAGGGGCTTTTACGAGATTTTTTGCTTGCAGTAGCATGATATGGTTAAAACAAAGGATGTGTTGTTAGAATTAAGATTATTTTAATTTGGATCGCGATACTTCTGATTAAATAGTTAATTTTCTGATATCGACTAAGAATAATGTTAATCAGATACGATAACACTGCTTCCAACAAAAATCGAACGTGAGTTAAAAGCCACAAAAAGGAGAAAATGCTAATATATGGCTATTCGAGATCTTTGTCAGCTAACTTCTAACAATCCTTGATTGAGTACCATCTTTCCAACATTCATTCCGAAGGCAATCCAATGCTTTTCTGCACTATTTGAAAGAAATCACAATGTAGTATATTTGAAAAAAACTCTCGATAAATGGTTTTTGGAATGAAGAGGGGCCGGTCAATGGGCCCTTTTTTTTAAACTTTGCGTTTGAGCACTTATAGCTCCGCAACCTTGGATATTCTTATTATAAAATTCTACCAAACTAAAATAAAAAGAAAATCCGATATAAACAAATTTCTGGTGCAATTTTTGTTGGATATAGTCAAATTCTCTCCAGAAATATGAAAAATTGCTTCCAAAAGCTGGAACGATTCACCCTGATAAATTAATGAGTGCCTTTTTAGACATTTTCATAAGATGTATTCTTAAAATGTGTATAATGTTATAAAAAGGTAAGGAACTTTCCTTTTTGGACTTTTGACTTGAAACTACTGAATATATCTTAAGAATCCGCTCTTTTTCATGTAAATATGCAAGAAATACAGTGCTTCTAATGACTACTCTGAACTTTCAACTTGAATATCATCAGTATTTTGGTTTAAGTATCACACATGGCAACTAAATAGAAACGACGTCAAGATCTATTGGTTATTCATTGTTCAAATGAGCATTATCTAATTTGACAGATTACATAACAACAAATCTTATCCCAATATCAAATAATTCATGTAAATTACTTGTTGATAGCTGTGAATTCAAATATTAATATATACTATATGAATTATTTGCTTTTCAATTTTCTCATATGAAGTCGATGTTACTACTCACTTCTGCATATTTCACACCCACTGATTTCAACTCCCTTCTTGTGTATCAGACTCCACAAGCCTCGGTTTCACTTAAGGAATTGGATTAGAAACTTAATAAGAAATTATTTTTACTCAATCCTGAAACTAGCAGGAAAAAATAAAAGACCCAATTAAATGAATCGCTATTGGAGTATAATCACCAGGACCCTAATAGAATGTCATCCTTTGCAGCACAAAATTATTTTTCATCAACTTCGTGGTTCTGATGATTGAATAAACATCGCAACAATTCGATGTCGAGCAAATCTCTGAAATCACATCAAAGCACGATGAGGGAAAGAAACAGCGAATCAAGTGAAGAGGCTACCCAATAGAACAGGCTATGTAGGAGCTTGAAGAAACTTTGATGTGATGGACCCTGCAGACTTTAGACGGGTTAATAATGAATTTCATTGGAGATCTCATAGGTAATGTAAACAATCAATGGAAGGGAGCTTCATATTCATTTCCAGCTAATTCGAACAATGCTATCTCATCAGAAACTCTGCGAGACAAAAGATAGGCTTCTGATGAAGATGATATCGGATTCTAAGATCTGTGAAGTAAGCTGCAAAACGAGATTTGAGATTAGGATCGACGATATCAATGATGCTGCTGGAGTCGTGGGTCAAATTCCAGACCTCGGAGAATTATGTTAATGTTGCTATTATGTGACCAGCACTCCATCTATATTTATTTCTCAATTATTTCTCTATTGCTATAATTTCCTCGTTTTAGTTACTAGAAAAAAATTCCAAACAAAATCAAATTCATCAAATTCTGAGTCTAACTCTCTTATTTTCGAATAAAGAAATTGGCCTCTGTAGAGTCCTTCCTCAACTCCAACAGATAGTGATACATCAACCTTAAAAAAGGTAGAGACCGGTCAATTGACCGATTACATCTTACATATCCTACATAACTACGCACTATATGACCGGCCATTGGTCGGTAGTCTGCCCCAAAACTGCAGTATTTATTCATTACCTATATCTATGATGAGACATATTGAAATTTCTAGTTGCTAATGGACATGAAGTGTTTTACGGAAGCAAAAAATAGTGTTATTGGAATTGATAAAAAAAATCAATCAAAATATAATATTGTGTTGTTGAAACTATCTCGAGTAGCTATTGGAGATAATTTATGAATATCTCAAGCGTCATTCTCATTTATGGAGAATTTCAAAGGCAAGCCTCATTCATTTTTGAGAAGATTCTGCTTTACCAACTGAAATCAAAATATTGCGAGTCCTTTGAAGAAGAAGAATAACAAAATAGTCGAATATAGTTTCTAATCCAGCTGCATGTATTTGAAGACTCACATTCCAAAACAGCAAAAGGAAATACTGTTAACAATCGAATGACTTGACATACTTCTGGAGACTTGATTTCTGGTCTGTGATGCTTATTGAACACGCACTATATTATTACACGACCAAGTTCTTGATATTCTTGACTATAAAATAATGCACTGAGTCTCATCATCACCGAAAAATAGTTTGAAAATTGAATAACTCTGGGCCTCGCAGTGATTTATCGGCATAGAACATTTGACCCCACAGATATTTAATCGAAATATCGCCGCTGATGGTAGCGGATCCCATTTTTCTAAAGTAATCGCTGATTTCATGAGTCTATTGGAAAAATGTTTTGGGGAATTCGTGATCTTACAAAAAATTCGCATTTGCTTATTGTGTTTTGTTGAAATGCCCCAGCATCACAGCAGTGTACTTTTCAGTAGGCTTTCAATCGATCCTTGGGCCCAACAACCCTCTTGCCGTTGGATACAGCATTGATTTCTGGGCACAAAGACTAGGTTCATATATCCAGTACCCATTTGTTAACATATACAGTCCCTCGGGGTAAACTTGAACTTTTTTTGATAATTCGGTATTTATTTTTTCAGCGACAGCATTTTATCAATTATCTTTCCCACAAATCAAATTACCTATCCATTTCGTATGTACAAGTTGTCAACTGCAGCGACACATGTGAAAAATGACGTCTTATGTAAAGATTCCTATGAATCCTTGGTCATTCTTATATATTTGAAAGAGTTATTTGATACATACGAAAGCTTTTGGATATCAAGAGTCTTCAAACTCACAGATTACATTTAACAGCCTTAAACCAAACCCTTAAAACAGCCAGATTCAACCTCAATAATTTGCCTTGGTGGAAATAATGCCCAAACAATAGGTTGCAGATGTCAACTTGCTGAAGTGAGATTTTATGTTGACTTATTCGTCAACGATGTGTCTCTTATGCAGAAATTTTCTGATTATGGAACTGGTAAATTATTTGAAATGATTGTGATAATCTTAACAACAATTGTTGTAGAAATTATATACATCTTTAACTTTATGGCTCTTTCACCTCCCTACCAGACTTATAGAGTCAACAAAACTTCGATGATATGGCAATAAGCAGCACAGAAAAAGTAAATACAGTTGGTCTCCCTGGAATCATAGGTAAATATTTCATCAGATGAGAAAGTGTTTTATTTTTCATGAAAAAATTAGGACTAACTGTCGGTGATGAGCCTTCTATAGATCCTTTGTTTGGTCCCTATTACATTAGTTGCAGAGGAAATCAAATCTCGACGTTTCAAATGGACAATGACTTAAGTGGGCTGAATGCTGTTATTATTGTGTTTCGAATGCAGGACTCAGCAAATTCGATTCAAACTATTGTCATTTCAATCATCATCATCAGAAACTATTTATCGAATTCAATATTTCAATGCTGATCGAAGCTTATATTTTACAAACAGTGCAGGCTCCGTACGAACAGAAGCTAACACCATTATCCCAGTTAGCAAAAAAGAAATACTCCAATTAATTGCGGCTGTTTTAATGAACTCGATTTGGAAAAATAGGGGCTTGGTATAAAGTTGTCATCGATTCTTATAATCGAAACTACTATTATCCTGCTGTGGAGAACTTCAAGGTGTATCTTAATTCGAACACTACAGCCATCTCTTTGGTTGATCTCGTGGATGATCTTCCTCAAATTCCGACAACCAACATGCCGATCACAGTATCTCTTTGTGGAGAATATGATTCCATGAGCGGAGTAACAAGTGGTAGTAATATTGACATAAGCCGCTTAGAAATTCTTTCTTCGGTTGGTGCCCCCTACCCAGAGACCGAAGGTATTATCAAGACATTTATTACTCTTATTTAGTTAATAAATTACTAAGATTCCACAACTTGTGCTCTTTGGTTCCATTATGGAAGTGAAATTGCATATTGTGCAATTTGCCAACCAGGATATTAACGTAAACTATCCGCGATCAAGGATGCTTCCAAAATCTTTTGGCAAACTCCTTAAAAGTGAGTTTATTCACACTTCTTTATCCCGTCGATATACCTTACATCATTTCAATACTTCAGTCGAAAACGTTTGCCATGACCATTCAAGTTGTGACGATAGAGGGATTGAATTGCTCCATTGGTGTCAAACCTAATTAAAATACCATTTTCCAAGTAAACAAAAATCAGTCGACAAAAATTTCTACCTCGAACTTAATTAGAATAACTAACTATCTTATTGATGTTACTTAGAATAAAAAGTGCATATGAATGCCAGATGAAATCGGAATGAAAGCCTTCCTGATCTTCGATCGATATTGATATTTGCGATGATTTTCCGACTTCAATGAAGCTGAAAGGGAAAAGCCAGTTTAATACAAGAAAGCGCTTCAAGCATAGACTCGTAAATGATGGCAAATAGTGAGATAAACTGAAAAATTATTGGGAGTAAAGCGATTAGTAACTTTAAGGAAAATTAGACTCAATTGTCTTGTTTTTCTAACTTTCTGCCTCTTCTCGCATGAGAAAAAACCATGAACAAATTTATTATATCTAATAACCAATGAAATACTTAAGTAAATTGTATTTGGCTAATTATGGATTCGAATCTAATTGGCATAGGGGCTTTAAAAATAAAAAAAAAAATGCCATTTTCGAAAAGGTATCTTGCTAATTTGGGCCCCATTTCAAGGAGGATGCAAATAAACCTGCTGAGAAAAATGTTAATAAAGATCTCGTTAATTTTTTTGGATTATTTTCTGAATGGACATTGCGTTCAGAATTGTCCAGATTATTACTTTGCACATTCTGATACGTCTACATGTCAAAGTAACCTTTTAAATATCTTCAATCCTCGAGTCTAATTGTACTATTAGGTTGTGGCAGTTCAGACCTTATGCTTAAAATTACAAACTATGAAGCCGATCTGCCTTTCCCCGGGATGATAATCAATCTGAGGAGTAATTATCAAGCATTTTTCTTACTTTCGAAATAAAATTTTTAACGATGTTCCAAATGGCCTCGTCGACCGCTGTGGTTCCTTGGAACTTAATAGGATAGCGGTTTCAGTTCCAATGCAACACTGTGGACCTTACTCGGCTTCTTCTAACAGTTCTGATACAACTGAGACCGCAGCGATTCAGAGCTTGATTGGTTCCTCACAGAGTTCGGATTTAGTGATACCAGCTGAACTGCTTGGTTTTGGAGTCGCATATACCTTCACAGTGATCCTCAGGAACGTGGCTGGCGTCTCAAAACCCATCAATTCAACGAGCTTTATCACTTTTGGAGGACCTTACTGTGTGGACGGCTACTCTTTCCCAGATTTTGCAATCACAAGTAATTCTTGTCTTGATTTTATCGCATTCTCATGAATATTAATGATAGCAAATCTAACTACTGGCACTAATGCAAGTGTGTGTGACAGTTTCAGTATATCAGTTTCAATCAACTCCATTGTAGGGTCGACTGATAAATATTCCATTCAGTGGAGAGTGAACACTCAGGCGGCAGATGCAACAGAAGAAAGTCGTCTCGAAGTCTTGATGAATTCAGTCATTGATCCAACCAGCATCGATTTCCCAAGCAATACATTGCTTCCAGGCCTTAACTACAGTTTTACTGCGGAAATTAAAAGCGACTATGCAATTTCAGACATGAATCGTTCAATAGATATCCAGATAACCGAATGTCTACGTCCACCTGATTTCAATCTTACAGGTATGTTTTATCTACAAATCTTGGTGCTCACAATTTTATCCATTCGAATTGATAGGATCGGATATATTTGATGTTTGCTCGCCGATATCGATTAATGCTACAGCAGAGTCTGATGATCCTTTCACATTTTCCTGGAGTGTCTCTACCAATACGTCCAATGCAACCGAAAATACCCGAGTTACAAATTATTTAAATGGCCTCTCAGATACTTCCAAAGTGTTTATCCCACCAGGATATCTTCTGTTCAAGGTCAACTACACCTTTACAGCCACCATTCTCAATAGTGCTGGGACGTCTGGATCCCTTCAGTTAAGCGAATAGCGCTCATTCTTGGACAGTTCTTTATTCATCTTTATTTAGTACTTTAATTATTTTCTATCTCAGAGTTTTCTTTAACTCTGATTTTTCAGTGATTGTCCAATTAATTCTATATTGATAAATAGCATTCTGTATGTTCTTCTTTACTTAATGTTCTTGATATATTTAGAACACTGAGCCTTTAGGAGCATGCGGAAACTCTGCAAAGTAAGATCCTCTCTTTGGATTCTTCCACAACACTTTCTTCATCTACTGAATGATTTTATTTGAAGTTTTGTTTTCAACAATTTCGTCTAATATTGATATCATCTTGGAGAAATATTAATTTATGGTAGATTAATTGAGATGGATATTTTGACTTGGCTGAAATCAGAACATGCGAAAAGGCGATTACAATTTTCTGCGCTTCACTAAGGGACAATTCAGAATTGTATTTCTTTGTTCTTGTTAATAAATTTGCAAATCATGTGGATAAATGATTGACTTAATTTTTACTGGAAAATCAGACTCCTTAAATTCGAAAGGCAAGACCACAACGTTAGATAATACAAAATTGTAAGGGTATTTTCATTACTGGTTCTAATTTTACAAAAAATATGAAATCGCTGAAATCTTATCAATTAGCCAACAAATATCCTATTATGTGTCTTTCGAATTGGGTGAATCATAAGATTAGAAATGAGATGCCTCTTTTTCTGGCTTATTCTCTGCAGAGAATGCTAAAATGAATATTTCGATGATAATAGAATATTTTTCAATGGCGAACATAACTTGTTAAAGAATTCTCGGATTTTGAAATGCACCAACTTCGATTCTCTCAAGCATTTTGATTTAATTCTATCTTCTCGAATTTTAAAGCTACTATGTTGAAGGATAGAATATATTGTGAGGATCTTAACCAACCTTGCAAAGGATAATCACGTTTGCAACTATGAACTCAAAAAGAAAAAAATTTCCAGCACTCGAACATCCACATAGTTATCTTACCAAAAAGATAAAGTTTCATTTGCCAAATCCCTGACTTCTGAAGAAAACAACCGTACTCTCAATGTTGAGTATTTATAAGATGCTAAAGGGGAAAAGGATGTGATAAAGCGCGAAGACACGAGGTTATCAATGCTTTTTCAAAGAAAAGTGCTACTAAAATATCTTATTGCCCAAATCGAAAGAGATAACAGTTAAAAGAATGAATTTTTCTCAAGGATACATCTTAGAAAGAAGTTTATTGTGGAAATTCTTTGCAATCTGAAAGCAGAATATAAATTATTTCCGGCATTATAGGTAGGACAAACAATATGTACTTGAGAGGTAAAAAGTTTGAAGATACAGACTCCTTTGGTTTTCTCAACAAATTTCACGAATTAGGGAAATTCCCTATAATCAACATACACCATCGCATGCTTTCAGACTTAGTCTCTAGAAAGAGTTAAAAAAGAAAGCTAAGAAAGTCATGGAGCTCCAGATTAAGTTAACCATATTTTGAGTATATTTCAATTTTTGTAGAGAGAAGAAGGGGAAAAAGTAGACAAATAGAGATTCAGAGCAAGCAAGTATGGATAGACTTATCTTACTTGAAGCATTTAATTTATCATATCAATTATTTGATTTAAATTCAAACTGAGAGGAGCAGCTATTCCTTCCAGGTTGGACAGGTCTAAAGCGTTACCTTCTTCCAATAGCACAGAATTACTTACTACTATTCGTACACAATGCTGACTAATAATTGAAGTAAATGTTTCTAAGACTACGAATCATTAATTAATCTATAAGGCTCGAGTGTGAGGGAATTGAAAAGCATGAAAATATGATATAGTCCTAAGAATTTTTGATCTTTTTCATATCAAGAATGTGAGTATTTCATGAATTTGAATCTACAGATGTTAAGTCACAGTTATTTCTTTGTACTTGATTTCAATATGAATTTGCGATCTTTCAAGATCTAAAAAATAGTCGCAATGCAATTTTATGTGTAGATGCGGGATTTTTCACTTACTGCTCATCTTCAGCTCCTAAATAAAACCAAGGAGATGGATACCACCAAAGGAACGTCTACAACTCCAATTTATTATTTACCAATAGTGCAAATTTCTCTTCTTACACTGATAGAGAATATTACAAATAAGAGCATTCTTCCGTATTATCATATCCTCAATCTCAACGATTGTTGCTCTATCGAGAGAAAGATATCAGTTATTCTAAGTAATACATCTGATGTTCTTACAAAAAGAAGATCTCACTTCATACATCATATAAAAGCGCTATACCTCAACAAGCTTTCCAGATCGGCACACGACTCTTCTCAACTCATCAAATAACTCATCAGCCAGACCTCGTTGTGAACTATGCATGGATCTCCTACACGGTTCCAATATATACAACTTTATTCTTCGAAAGCAACTCTTTAATTATTTAAAAAATATTGCGTGTACTGTCATAAGATGATTCAGGAGTTATCCTATTTAAATTTGATTGTGAATTAATCTTCTCAGACGAAGCATAACTCATCTCTAAGAAAGATTTTAAAGGAGGGCTTGGCCACAAACTACTACAGTATTACTCCTTGGCGAAGCTTTAAAGAGAATTAGGGATTTCTTTGTATCAACTACATCTCATTTTTATGTTTTAATTCAGAAGACAATCTGATTTCATACGGAAATGGAAGGCGAAGTGGCCTTCCCAAAAAAAAGAATGGAGCTCAATTTATGCCCCGATAAGTAGCATGACGATTCTACTAAAAAGTTACAATTTAAAATCGATAGCACTGTGGAATTAACATTAATTAAGTTTATTCATAATTACTACTAC
>ENA-UOTX01002088-UOTX01002088.1-compost-metagenome-genome-assembly--contig:-NODE-2088-length-10953-cov-4.655112_pt1 | contig 10953 bp, 12 predicted proteins | sample MGYA00238143_ERZ746982 | MGnify/ENA primary metagenome ERZ746982 (study PRJEB28758, sample SAMN06268862) | compost metagenome | isolation source: single cell | place: USA: California, Emeryville, Joint... | reverse complement strand
CCGAGCTTGGTGACTGGGTGCCATTCTTCAACTTGTGGGCCACCCTTTCTTGGGCCTCCCTTGCCGCCTCTGGCACCGCCGAAACCTTGATATGGAAATTAGGAATCCGTGAGATTGGATTAATGTTGCTTACCTCTTCTTTGTCTGTCGCCACCAGCACCGCCAGCGCCTCCGAGTGGTCCTGAGGTACCAGCACCTTTCTTTTCGCCTGTAGCTCCTCTTTCTGCCATTATGAATCCTGTTCTTAGATTTTATTAAAAAACTTTAATCACTTTTGGATTTATCAAGTGCTTATATAAAATTCGGAGAATAATTTATTTAAACAGTTAGTAATTTGAAAGTGCTTGTGACATCTGACACAAAATCATGGAAGAACAACAGCCATTTGGTATGATAAGCTGCCTGGAGCCCATAGCCTAATCAAAGTATATAGCCCTGAAATATTTTACGAACCAGAAGATCAACATCCGACAGATAGAAAACGTTAATATTCGAGCGATATTGCAGGTATTACCAGTTTTTTGTTTCTTTAGTTGATAAATTTAACAGGGTCGGATCAAAGACCTGTTAGACGTGCTTAATGATGTTGCTTTTGTAGATGTCGAGCAGGATGGTATCGATTATTCCCTTTCAGATTGAGATTCTATTTCACTATTTGAAAAGAATTTATAAGGTCGACTCCTGAAGCCTATAAATTATACAAATTGAGTCAATTTGGCATCCAGTACATGCTCCATACCGTCGCCCAGATGAAAGATAATATATTTCTACTGAATGACTACCTCCAGATCCAAGAAGCAAAATATCAGAAACTCGACGAACTGATCCATTCGCAAGTAACGCTCAAAATTCGTTTATCAAAGAAGCTAATATGTGCTGCTTTTCCGGGAATAGAAACATAAAATCAGCGAGTTGAAAAATAAGAAGCGAATGCTTGAGGAACATGAAATTCATTACAGAAACTTGATTAAAACGCTTAAGATAGAAAAGACCGCAGCTCAGATAGTTTCCGAAGAACTCAGGTAACTTCAATGCCTCCGCAACTATATTTCAACAATACAAATTTCTCAGACTCGATGTGAATGAAGGTCATTTCGACGAAGAAAATAATCCTACTCGCAAGAACGGACAGTCCAAAAAACTCAGATTTGACCATGTGCCAAGAACAGATAACTATGTGAGAGAGAGCCATGAACGCGAATCCGAGGAGAGATGGGACGCTGGACGATTCAACGAAACGAAAAAAATCCAACCAACCACTAAGCAATTCGAACCTCCCAAATCTGACACGGCCAGATTCGAAGATAGTGGTGTGACTCGAAAGGAGAGCTTAGAAGAGATGAAAGCTAAATATGAAGCAATGAGTCAGCAAGAGAAAGATCATCTGCGAAAAGTTTTGTATGAGGGTGCTCTGAATAAGCCTACAAATATTTCGAATTTGATGGAGAACACGAGTCAAGTCAATCCAAGTCAAATGAATCCAAGCCAAGTCAACCCAGGTCAGGTGCGTCAGACAGACCTCACTGAAAGCCAATTGTCGTTCAATGTTTCGTCGGCGTTCCAGGATAATATCAGCAATATCCAGGGCCCTCAGACGCAAAATCCTTCTACTTCGAAAAATCCTTCGGGAGAGGTTTCTCAAAGTGTACTGAAGAAATCTAGACCTTCGATAAATGAAGATGATGAGTATTATGAAGACGATTTTGAGCTCTCAGCGTCGAATATTGAAGTTTCGAAGAAGCTGAGAGAATCGCAAGAGGACAAAAAGAAAAAGGGTGAGGAAGAATCTCTTGAAGACAACAAATCGTTTAGCGCCAATTACCTCAAGGATATTGACCAAATACTTAAGGCAAACCGACCAACAATTGATGTAAACGTTCCCAATACCCGCAATGTTTGAAAGCACAGACCCCTGCTACTTGAAAAAATTTTATGAGCTCATAATGAATGCAGATTTTGCGAATATACCTAATGACATGATTGACTCATTTATTGATCCATACTGACTCTTTTTGATTAACCTATATTCTGCAATTAATAAACTATGCGACTCGAACCAAAATGATCAAATAAAAAGCTGTCAGTTCAGTCGGAAGGTCTCGTTTTTCTCCAAATCTCAAATTTGATTTATATTTGCATAATTTACAAAGAGGAACTGAAATATCGGGCAGTTTATATAGCAGACTAAAATACTAATATTTTGGTATTTTGAATTTCTACCAAAGTTCATAGGCTTTTCAAAAACGGATATCAATTGCAATACAACCAAACAAAACTAAACATGAATTATCATAAATGACTCTCAGATGCTGATACATATATGCAAAATGGAAGTAAATTTGAGCCATGAAATTTTATACAATCAATTCTACTGAAGAGTCCTAAAATGCAGTAATAAATCACCCTATAAATCTAATCTTCGTGTCGTTATAAAAATTTGAATTCATTCCCATTATTCTTTATCCACTGAGAGCTTCTGTCACGAGTTTCAACTTGTTTGCCGGAACAGACTCGAAGATAGATTTATCCAAAATTGAGTGGAGATTTTTTAAGAGCTTTTGAAGCGGAACTTTAACTTCTGACTTGCTTTGATCTAATAATTTAATAATAGCCGGCATAAGTGTCCTTGTCACCAGTGAAGGATACTTATTTCCGAGTACACTAGAAATATCTAAAAACGCAATAATGTAGGTTAAGTAACAATTCTCCCGTTGAAAAAAAAATTTACCTATAAGTTTTGTGATGATACCGGACTTCACCTTTATGTTAGAAAAAACGAGGCAATTTGCAATGGAAGGAAGCACTGCATTCATATCGAGAACTTCCATGAATTGCATCCAGAGCGTTTCTGCAGCGTTTCTAATACTCACTGTGGTTGAAGCGAATAGTCCAGCGATGTTAGGAATTATATTCGGAGAGTTTTTTTCTAACGCAGTCTATATTTATACCAAATAAATATTTTTTCAGCAGCAGACTAGACGTTTACCTTAAGAAGCGGCGTGATATCTGTTAAGGAGGTTATTGCCTGAAGCGACACCTTTGCATTGCTGTCTGTGGCCAATTTAACAAAGCAGTCGATAAATTTCAGCAAATGCTTCGATTTTAGTAATTTTTCAGAATGTCTATTCGCAAACTCTGTCAACGAGCCCACTGCTTCGAGCCTCGATTTCCAATCTAGACAGAATAGATGTAAGCACTGCCAAACAGTCCTCTAAGCATATGATTTACCATTGTTTTCAGCCTCCGTGAAAAAATTCGGCAAAAGGTCAAATTCAGCGCCTTCTTTTATAAAACTCAATTTATTTGAAGATTTCAACCGGCGCTTGTCTACCGGAGAGGATTGTCTCTGTTTGTTTAGCGGCGATTTATCTCTCTTCTCTTCGGGAAAATCTTCATCTTTCATTGAATTTTTGCTAATATATGGAGACTTTCTGGTGGTTGCATGAGAAATCTGTGACTGAGTTTGCGTAATCAACAAGGAAGCATTCGCTCCGGGTCCTGAAAAATCTTTGTCTAGGTTTCCCATGACTTTTGCGCAATCATTCTGATTCATAGTTCTCTGCAAGATTCTCTCAATGTCTCCCTTGCTCATCGCAGACTCAAGCAGCTTTCCAAATAATCTCCTAGCTGCAGTTCGTACTTCTAGAGCGCTGTCTAACATGTAATTTGCAAGCGTAGTGACCACCTTATCGTAGTCGCGGATAGATGAGAATTTCGCTCCATTCCTCTCGATAATGGCCTCAAAACAATAGCAGATATTGCATTTCGTGGAGATTGCTTTCGCATTGCTGATGTTTAATAAAGTTGGGATGATTCTGAATTCAGAGCAGTTCTGACAGACTGCGAGTAAGCATTTCCTCACCTCTTCAACGATGAAAACGTTAGAATCCGAGCCTTTTTTGATTAATTTCATAATAAGCGGCTCTACTTCAGAATCTAGTAGCTTTTTGAGTTCAGCGCACATCTCTGCAATTGTGAGCATTGCGTTTTTTGAGAGGTTCGACCGTAATGATTCGATCAATTTCAATACCTAGGTTATTAAGTTCGGAATAAGTCTAAAAGCAAAATGAAATCACCTCGTCAGTCATAGTTTTTATTGATGAGTTAAAGAACGAGGAAAACTCATCCTTATGGTATTTAATAACTCTTCTGAAAGTATTCATTGCCTCAAATTGCTTCGCCCAGTCATCCGCTGGAAAGATAAATTATATGATTCTCATATTTCGAGAGGCAGAAGAAGTGTTACTTTTTATGTCTTGCAGAGCCTGGCGAAAAATGACTTCAGCTTTCCCCTCGAGAGGAGTTAACTCATCCTCGTTAAGATAGTTTTTCTTTTTATAGTCGAGTCCGAAGCTCACTGAATCATAATTTGTTGGCGCAGATTGGGTCGATGTAGGCTTCAGATTGTTCTTAACGCTGGCAATCTAGAGTTGATAACCATTAGTGACTTCCAAAGCAAAACACAAAAAAAAACCTTCCGCTTTGGGTACCGAGCTCTAAAAGCATTGTTATCTGACGTTTGAACTCTGTCTTTTCCTTTCCTCTCCTCATCTTCATCCAACGATTCATCTTTTTCCTTCGGTGAAAAAGTTTATTACTAACCAACCGACCGGTCACAAGTCTACTGTAATCTCAAAGTTGATATAGGGTTGCGTAACGACCTTCCGGGCGTTCTTCTCATCATCAAGCTCATTACGAATCAGAGATCGAATCTTCAGCGGCGGACTATCATCGTTGTTTTTCCTGTTTGCCGCTAGTGGCCTAGTGGGCTGAACGTCTCTCTTCTTCAAGGCCATTGGCCGATGCTTTAACACTGGGCTTTTATTTTGCGTTGGTTCCGCCACACCTTTTTTAATTGCCTTGCTTTGAACGCTCGGGCTTCCAACATCAAACACACTAAAATTCAATTGATGTTAATAGCTGGTGTAAACAATTGGAAATTACTCTTTGCGTCCAAGGGTCTCGAACTGGGAGTATAGTGTGATATTATCAGAATTGAATTCTCCCTCTCCTTCAAAGTGATTAGGAGAAAATTCCTCGATGTTTTTCGAAACGGAATATTCAAGGAACATTTCTTTGTTCTTAGACAGCCTTTGATGAGCGATTTTATTTCTAAGGCATCTGGTTTGTTCTCTAGCTTTCACGGCTTCGTTTTCGTCAACTGCGCTGAAGACTCTTCCTTTTTCATTTTGTAAGAAAGCCGATTGCAAAGGGGCCTCATTTGCTGATCGAATACGTTGGTATTCAAGCGGAATGCGAGGAAAATTAGTTCGAGTTGACTCGATTGAATAGATGCTCGAGCCAATTTGCATGTTTTTCGACCTTGAGCTCGAAGCTGTGCTAAGCTCGAAGATGTTTCCTTGTTTTTTCAAAGGAGGAGTAGCTACGACATCATAGCTTGAATTTTTCGACTGAACTGGTTTTTCAGATCCACGCGATCGATTCGGATGAAAATCTGGGTATTTTGGATTGCTTTTGTTCATAACTGCAGCTTTATTCAATTGTGTCTCATAATTTCCGAATTTCTCCGCTGCACCACCTCGAATTGACGCCGATAGATATCCTTGGTTGTACCCACGTTTGAATTGGATCGGACTCTGAGATTTCTTTAAACGGTATATAGCATTAGATCTCTGAATAGGTGAATATTTGTTGTTACTTGTATCCCATAGCTGTCAACAGGTGGCGGCCTTGAAAACTTATGGCTAATGAAGAGACGGTGTAAATAAAATGTCAGCATCAGTAGTCAGATACTTTGTTTTCAGGACCGGAGATGTGTCAAATTCGATAGTGTCATGTCCTCCTTCTCTGTTATTATTATAACCGTTATTTCCAGTCATCTAGTCATATATTCGAATTAACAAATTAAAGTAATTAAGGGAATGTGATACGCCTGATCTTTGATACGAAGAACTTCCTAATCGATTGCTTTCACGTGAAGCAGCTCTATAATCTATAAAGAGTGACTAATAAAGCTTTGGACTCGCTCCTTACTGGTAGTTGTTTGATCGAATTTTATGAAGGAAGAATTGTTCGTTTTGTTTCCGATTGGAGATGCATAGGTATTAACTTCTTCGTCTATTTCAGGCATATTTAATTACCCCATGAAAGAAATAAATTAAGTACCCAAATATTCAAGAGAATTGAAATAAGTCCCGTCAATTTTTCTTTGAACTATTTGCAAGACGCTCGATTCGACAGTATTATTGATGAGATTGTGCAGCTGACGATCTTTCGTCCAGCTCTTCAAGGCCACAACGAGTGTGTCAATAGCGGTCGACTTCACCTGTGGTGAAAATTTTAAACCAACGGGCTCATTGTTAAAATTAAACCTTAGGTTTCGAGTCATCAAGAAGCGGAAACACATTTAACAGCACTTTTTCGATCTCAATAAATTCCAACTGGGACGCGCAGTCGTAAATATAAGTTTGAAGAAGCATCAAACATTCTTCGCGCACATGCCAATTCAAATCTTTTAACCCAACAGCTATTGCTTTCAATAAGATCGACGAATCACCCTTCTAAGCATTTTCTAAACAAAGTGATTCATTTTTTTGCTACCTTAATGACCAGTTGAAGGTTTTGGAAGGCTGCTTGCCTAATCGCAATCTTACTATCGCCGAGTTTCTGAATGTGCGACTCCACCAACATCGGCGTAAACGAGAAAATAGACTGTTCTTGTGCCAATGTAAAAATTCTTTTGATAATTCCCAAAGCCGTCAAGCAGGTCTTAAAGTTCAAATCGTTTGCCACTCGAATCATAAGCTTCAAAAATTGATCGAAGTGAGGTAGTATAGAAGTAATATTCTCCAGCTCGTTAACAATCTTCGCGACACCTTCAATAGAAGCCGCTCGAAGCTAAAACAATAAGAATGTTTTCAACTCTTAATTCTTGAAAATACCTTCCAGTCTTCTGCACTATTAAGATCATCTATCAACTGCGAAGGAAATACTCCATAAATTAAGGAATTCATGCTTTCTTGTCCAACCTTTAAAGGATCTGATATATTTTTGAGCTTATATGGAGTAGGTCGCTTCCTCTCAGATTCAGTTGCATTGGAACTTGGTCGCATTCGTGATGTAGTATGATAATTCTCTGCTGCTTGACCAAACACTACACTCTGCCCGACTCTGACGAACATTTCTGGTGGCGTCAGATTCCTATTACCTAACATCTGATCGAACGGAGCATTTGATTTTGGCTGATAACTCGTCGATCGCATGGGACTTGTTACTTGAGTGCCTAAGTTTATTTTGGATAGGTGGTCCTGACTCTTAAAGGACATTTTATTGACGAATAGTTGAAACTGAGAGGGATAAGAATTCTTTAATGTATCCACAACCTATGCAATTAGTTAAGTTTTTCGCAGATCTCTGAATTTACATTCGCAATTGCTCTTCTTGCTGCCTCTAATTCATCATCATATCCAACTACAAGTCGCTCGAATATGGTGTGAAATGCAGAGCAAGAAGTTAAGACTTCTGCTTGTCCGTTCATCAGCTGAGGGATCAGATTAATAATTTTCTCCTTATTTTCAATCTTTGCAAGGAAGAAAGAAGCGTTAGAAGCCAGTATGACTGATTGCAGAGCAAACCTTGGAGGAGTTTAATCCATATTGGTCAATTCCACTAAAAATCAGGTCCCAATCTCCCACTTTCTCCGCAAAAATTGCCAGGATTTTCATGCTCATCTTTTTCTTCACCGGCTAATGACATAACATAACGTTTGAAACACACTATTGACTCAAAACTTACTGTGTTATCAATAAGATAGTCGATTAAACTGCTTAAAACCAGAGCAAAACCCGCTTTCGTAGTTTTTCCATAATTAGCGATTAGCTCTTGAGTGATGCCCAAGCATTGGACGTTATAAGTGAGGTTTTCAACATCCAGGATCTCTTTAAGGTGAGTAAATATTTCAAGTAGATCTTCTGATGAAAAATTCAGTGTTTGGTCTTTTGCTAATGAGAGCAGTTTTTGGAGAGGCTCTGATTTATTTTCCAAAGACTCGTCTGAGAGCTGCTGAAGGATTTGAGAGAGTTCCGTCTTTCCGAGGTCAAGAGCCATTAGATATTAACTTTATCAATAATTTTGTAATAATGTGCTGCTAGTCTGAATAATTGCTGTAGCAACTTAAGAGCTTTTTATGTTCGTGTTCGTTATGCGAGAGAACATTAATAATCGGATCGAAATTTTTTTTTGCGAAAAATGATTCGGCATGATCTAGAGCACGAAAGTTGATACTTTTAAATTTCCATCTTAGATTGAACTCTCCGAAAAGAGTTTTTGATCATAATGATGAAGCAAATATCGTTGAATAAAATTTTTGCGTGAGTACCTCTTATAGTTTATATGGTTGTATGCTGAAACAAGCAATCGAGCTTCTAAGGCTAATAGATCGATACTAATAGAAGGGAATCGAGTTCAATTTGAATCATGCATACAGTACAACTCAACAGGATGCGCAAACGTGTGCTTTTCCTCTATTACTCTGGTTCTTAATAGGAATGGAGGCTTGACAAATGGTAAATAAACGTCAAATTGCTGCAGAAAACCAACAACTTTGTAGTTAGTTAAATATATTAACAATTTTCTTTTTTGGTTACCTTTTAAAGAGACAAAAAGAAGCTTCTTGAAGACAATAAGAGTACCGTCGTTATCGGCGAGTGAATCCAACGACGATATTTTGATTTGCAAAGTAATATACAGAGGTCAGGTGAAATTTGATATGAATCATTATGGAATATCAGTTATTTTTCACAGCTCTCATAGAATGCAAAAAATAGTTGATAACTGCGGAAAAGCCGTGTTTGGTTTAGCGACAGAGCAATCAGGAAAGAATGACGTTTTCTTAAAATTGCAAGATGTTGTTAAAAAATTAATTTTTAAAGCTGCAGTTTACTCTCATGGCATGAATTTTTTATGAAATTCAAAAATTTCTGTGCTTCTCTGTGATTATTTGTCTTAAAACTGAGCAGAGAGCATTTCTCTCAGAGAAATCTAAAACACTACAAGTTTTTGACCACATGAAATCATGTCATGCCATTAAATAGATTTTGTATTTACAACAAAAAAAAATGCCAATAGATGTTCTGTTTCAGAGTTTCAGAGCTGGTATGTTAAAAATATCTCTTTGGCGTATGTATTAGAGAACAACTACCTACTCAAATGATATGACTTCAACGCTCTCTAGTTCGCTCATGCATTTTTAAACGGCAAGGGATAGCCTTGCCACTATTTTTAAGAGTCACCGAATTTACCTGAAAATCACAACCGCTGATAATAGCTATTTCGTCGGAAATAAAGAATCACAATATAGCATCACAATCTCTTATAATAGCTCTTCCGGTTATAAAAGCAGAGATATAATTGCGTGTATAATCATTAATCAAAAATTTAAATAAAACTCATTGATCGTACTTAAAAATGGAAGCCGACAAATCCCCTATAGTCTACGCTGTTCCAATCAGCGACTACGATGATAGCAAGGGAGAAACACCAATCTTCCGTCATCCAGAGGCCGTAAAGGGCTTACTGCCAAGCATTCCAGGAAGACCAGAAATTAAAACCTTCCAAGATCTCATCCTGGAAACCTTCAAGAAGCACGGAAAAAATCCTGCTCTTGGAACGCGCGAGAAACTATCTGATGGTACTCTTGGCGCCTATAAATTCCGAACTTATGACGAAGTTCGTGAGATCTGCACGAAACTTGGGCAAGGTATCGACAAGCTCGGTCTTGCTCCAAAACTGAGCGAGTACAAGCATTACTGTCTCAGTTTCCTCGGTATTTACTCAAAGAACCGAGAAGAATATGCTTTCTGTGACATCACATCATCCATGTACAATCATGTCATGGTTCCTGTGTATGACACTCTGGGAACTGATGCCATGCAGTTCGTGTTCGAACAGACAAACTTAACCACTTTGTTTTGTTCGAACAATTATATCGCTGCTCTCACAAAGGCAGCTCAAGAAAAGAAGCTTGGAAAAGTATCAGCTATAGTTTCTTGGGAGGCTTATCAGCCGGAAGAGAAAAAGGGTTTGACCGATGCAGGTATTACCCTTTACTCGCTTGACGAGGTGTTGATAGCTGGAGAAACTCACAAGATTGAACTTCCTAAGGTCGTTCCAGATGATGTGCTCGTGCTCTCATATACCTCAGGAACGACTTCTAAGCCAAAGGCTGTTATCATGACCCATGGTAACTTTATCTCAAGCATCGGAGGGCTCCAATACTCTGACCCATGCTACAACTGGCAACCTACTGATGTCCATCTTTCCTACCTTCCACTTGCCCACATTTACGACAGAGTCGTCTGCTCTTACATGCTTCTCTCCGGCGGAAGCATCGGATATTTCGGAGGTGACGTGACAAAACTAAGAGATGACCTTCTTGCTCTCAAACCAACCTTCTTCGTCTCAGTGCCTAGACTCTATAACAGATTCTATGACGCGATGATGGACGGTATCAGCAAGCAACCACCTGAAACGAAGGCGGTTGTAGAAAAAGCCATCGCTGACAAAATCAAAAACTTGCTTGAAAAAGCAGAGTACACTCACGAGATCTACGACGAAAAGGTCCTAAAAGGCTTGAGAAGTATCTTTGGAGGACGCATCAGAATGATGATCACTGCGGCAGCGCCAATGTCAGCCGAACGCCTCAATTTCTTCAAGGTAATTGGAGCTTGCCCTAGTCTTGAAGTCTACGGCCAAACCGAAGCAGCTGGTGGCACATTCTCCACGAAATCAAATGATCCTTTGTCTGGTCATGTCGGAGGACCCACTGCCTCAGTGGAATTTAAGCTCGTTGACGTTTCTGAAATGAAATACACTTCCAAAGACGTCAATGAGAAGGGCGAGAGATGTCCTAGAGGTGAGCTCTGCCTCAGAGGTGAACCTGTGCTCAAAGGCTACTACAAGGATGATGAGAATACTAGAGAGGCCATTGACCAA
>ENA-UOTX01002087-UOTX01002087.1-compost-metagenome-genome-assembly--contig:-NODE-2087-length-10970-cov-17.123198_pt1 | contig 10970 bp, 6 predicted proteins | sample MGYA00238143_ERZ746982 | MGnify/ENA primary metagenome ERZ746982 (study PRJEB28758, sample SAMN06268862) | compost metagenome | isolation source: single cell | place: USA: California, Emeryville, Joint... | reverse complement strand
TAAGGAAATATTCGCTCTCTTCATGTTTTATAATTAATAAGTTCTATGGTTTGGTTTGTTCTCCATGTAAACCAGCAACTTTGAAAAAATTATCAATATTCATTGAAAGTTCAAAGAAAATAAAAATGCTTTAGATTTTAAATATTGGATATGCCTTTTGGGCCTAAGGACTGGCGAATACTGAATATTTGATTATATTGAATAGCAAAAACCAAATAAGAATGGGGGAACTCCAAACATTTTTGACCAAGACTGTGTGAAATACTTTGAAGCTTTGATTTATCGAATAAGAACCTGAGAGGTATTTAAAGTATGAGGAGTTGGGAAATTCGCAAAACTTGATCTCGGTCTGAATCAAAATACCTGAGGAATAGCGATTGCTGATGACAGAAACCGAATTTGAATATCTCGACTACATCATTTGACATTAAGAGCTTAATGAAGGAGGAAAAAGATCACTTTTTCCGCAATCTGCTAGCTGAAGACTCTTTAGGCTGGCTAGGTGGTTATCTATGGAGATTAAGGAATAAGTTGAAAGTCTAGGACACGAAAAAAAATTCTTTGGGTGAAATATCTGAATCAATGCTATTCAAAACAAGTTAATTTATTTTCTACAGACACCATTGCCTTGAATACTTAGAAAAGGTGCTATTCTGTCAATAAATCAAATTTTTTTCCAAAAGAGAGTATCTCTGTTATAAGAGAAGGCAATTAGGAATCTAACAGTAATCTGAGTAATTCAACAGTGCAGTCTGTATTATTAGATTCAGCAGCGGTATTCTTGCTTAATCCTATCGCTCCCTCTGCACCGAAGTTATTCCAACATAAATCTAGTGTAGTAAGTTTGGTCCATGAGATATTATTGCCTAATCCTGCCGCTCCTTCTGCACCGATATTATTAAGACCGAGATTTAGTGTTGTAAGATTGGTCCATGATGTATTTTTGCTTACTGCTTCCGCGCCCTTTACGCCGATATTGTTTTGTGATAAATCTAGTGTTATCAGGTTTGGCCATTTCGTCCTCAGACTAGAATTCTAAGAAAATGCGGTACACGAAAGAGAATCCACATTAATTATGAGAATTCCCGTAGAATTTATTTAGATTTTCGGCTCTTTATGGCAGAGAAGTAGCTCTCCTTGAGTTCCATACAATAACAAAAATTATTTAATGCTTAGCAGTGTTAAACGCTATCGCGCGATACACATCAACGAGCAATTCACTAAGATGTATCAAAATAAGCTTCCTGCAGATACTTGGACCTCTTGTACTGATGATTATTTTCTAAGAAATAAATAAGATGCTTCAACGAGATCTTTCGGCGCGTTGGCTGAGCTTTCTTGCCTTTTGTCGAATTATCCTATATACACCATCACATTACAACAACCCAAGCCATTATTAATTTACTCGAGCCAGAGGCGGTTCAACGACATTCGATTTCCCGGGCGCAGACGTCTGACGGGCCTTTGACGAAAACATCGCAAGACTCAACTGCCTATTCGCCTCCTCGATTTTCTTATCTCCACTCTCTGGATCCTTTTCTTTTTCCGTTCTACTCTTGAACAAATGTTTCACAAGTTCAGTATACTAACAATCTGTGTTATAGCAATCACTCTAAACCACTTTTTTTACATCATTCTCCTCCTTTTTAACCTTTTTCGTTATTTTCTCTTCTGCTCCTTCCAAGCTCTGAGGAACTGCACTTTGCGCTATATTTTTCAAGCGTTAGGATCGACATCTACAGGGTAATGGGTGTTACTTTCCATGGCAATGCGGTCTTTTTCCTTTGCGTCGATATCGTCGATAATTTTCTGATCCTCTTGCAAATGGCTCGTTTTCACCAAGTAAAAATGCGTTTCAAGGATCTGGGCGTCGGTTTCGGGGTCTCCGAGGTCAGTCAGCACCACCTTCTCGTTTCTTTTATCAAACATATGCGGGTCCTATTACGACACTATAATTTTCTGCCATATAAGGGATTAACTACCTCATCCTCATCCCGCTCTTTAGAAAACAGTTTAAAATCTGCATCATACTCGATCGCTGAGATCTTCACAAGTTCTCTGAGGATATTTCCCATATAAATCATAAACGCCCAATGCAAATTATCGAGAAAGGCTGGTGTAAACCCCTTCGTTTTTTTCATGGTATCAAACTTAGCTTTCAGTTTCTTTTTTAGTTTGTCATGGTTCAATTGCACTGTCTGCTGCAGTTTATTGATATCAATCTGCTGTTCAATTGGAATTTCCTGCGGTTGTATCCTCTGCGGCTCCTGTTGGTGCATTCTAGCTGACGGTTCTTCCTTAATTCTCATACTTGGCTCCTCTTTTACAGAAATACGCTAGATTCTCATTAATAACAATCATTCGCGTTGGATTTACACTGGGATTTTTTGACAACGCTCCAAATTGACCTGCATCCGGCAGTTCTCGAGGATCTCTGCCGCCGGACATCGGCTCGGGTCCTCTTCCCATTGAGTGAGGTTGCTGCTGGGGTCTTGGAGTGTTATAGGTCGGTGCATGCGTCGGTTGGTACGCCATCGCTTGCTATTGCAAAATAAATAAAAAGCTGCAATGACTATGCTTACTGCTCTTTGCTGCTTGGCCTCCTCCTCGGCTATAGACCCAAAAATCGATTAAGAGATGAACGATCTAATTAATCTGACCTTTCATTGCCATTCTCCTCTGATTTTCGCTATAAATCCTTTTTGCCTCCTCCATTTTTTGGTCTAAGAGATCCGGCTCAATAGTGCCAATCAATTCGACGATAGTGTCATCCATATCCTAGCGGCTTCAGTGAATGGATAATAATGCATTATGTTACATCGCATCTCATAAAAATATCATCGATCATCCTCACAGTTTCAACATTCCCGCCTACTTCCTGCAACAGCAAGCGTTTGAAAATGTCTTTTTCGCTCTCGTCTGCCCTGGGCTCGGGTCGTCTACCACCACGTTTGGCGCCACTCATTATTGGAATTTTGATTTCAGCAATAATTAAAGTACAAAAAATAAGCTTCTCAGAAAAGGAAATCCGAATAAATATCTAAGAGCAAAGCTAACTTACAATCTATTCACCACCTAAGCTAATTAACCTTGAAATTAATTCGATTTTTGTTATGGGACACCTTTTATCTTAATAAATAGACTTTTTCACAGTATCCATGGTTATAGTTATCATATCATAGTCATCATTTTATTTAAGCCTATTATAAAACTAAAATCAATATGCCTAGCCGCTATTAGATTGATACCTCCGATATAGGACAGATTCCTAGAAGCTATAGGAATAGACCTTTAGATACAAGATTCATTATAATTACTCAATGGTTTTTCAATGCGATAATCCGAATTGGTTAGCTTTTCATTAATTTGTAGAGGGATAACAATAATACGATATCTATCATTTCATATTTCTTTAATAATGATAGTCCGTCAATAATCTTGATCCATATCATTATCATCATGTCCTGCCTAATGTTGGGCTCCAGTAGGGTAAAAAGCGAAGGAGGAGATACCACAAGCGCCGCCTTGCTTTCCGGTGGTTCTTTCGACTCTCGCGTACCCTTGTTCTCCCCAGGAGGTGCCCCAGCTGTTCTTAACGAGCCAGTAGTCAACGCCGTTTGCAGTATCATAACCAACAGCAAGAACGGCGTGACTGACGTTCTGAGTACAATCCTTTGCTCTCAAGACACCGGATTTGTAGAACATCATGGCTCTTCCATCAATACCGACCATAACTGGTTGTTGAGCGACGGCTTCTTTAAGGGCATCATTATCATTCTTTGGAACTGCTTTGGTACCGGTGTTTCTGTAGAACGCTTTAGAAACGTCGGCCTTGCAGGCACCGGTTGAGGCACCGTAGCTTTCAGCGGTTTGGATGCCGTTTTTCATTGTGAAGTCGAAAACAGCGCCCGAGATCAATGAACCCTTGACGCAATCAGAGATTTCTGCAGCAGAGAGCGCTGCGATTTTCTTCTGGTAAACGAAGCTAGCTCCTTCAAGAGCTCCGACAGCAGCATAAGCGAAAGCAGAGCCTGTCTGTCCCTGATTCTTGACTGGGGTAACAGCACCTTTGGTAACCCAATTGATTGATTTAGGGGTGTCCTTGAGGGTTGGTTTATGAAGAATGGCATTTGCAGGCTTAACTGGGGGAAGATTGAGGTGTTTTGTTTGGAATTCTTCGATGGTTAAGTCAGCGAACTGATTCAAGCCGAATTCGACCTCGCTCTCAGAGTCCTGGTTGCTGGCAATGATGAATTCGAGGTTGTCTTGGAAGATTTGGAAGCGGAGTTGCTCTTCTTCAGCGGTTTCGTAAGTTTTGTTGTGTTGATGTTTCCAGTCTTTGAAGTTGAGAATATGCCTTTTGAGGTTGGTAGATCGTCGTGGGGCCATGAAGAAGATGGTTCCTGCGACTGCAGCGAGCACTAAGGCTAGAGTGAGGGTTTTGTTCATTTCTGAGGGATTTTTATCTCTTAGAATGAAAGTTCTTTTTAATTTCGATATTAAATAAGAGTGTTATACTTGTGAAGATGGCTCAGGCTCTTTTCCGAATTTCTCATATAATGTTCAAGTGCCATTCTAGAAATCCACGAGAGCTGACAATTGGCAATCAGAGATCAATGAGGCCTTATTTCTGACGATTTAAAGACTCTCATTTTAGAAAGAATTGAAAAATACGTTTTTCGATTAATGAGTTTGTTGGGGTCTCAATGGTCTAATTAGTGAAAATAGAATGAAAAAGTGCTTTATTTATAAATACTGGGGCACCCTTCAGAGAGGATAACTCCGTTTGGAAGGGCTTTGCGAGGGAAAATAACCGGATTGATTATTTTTCATTCTGAATCAAAGGAATAGTTGGATTCAGATGTTCGGATGTGAGAGAATTTTGAAAATTTCAACATTTCAGGCTGGTCAGCAGCCATTTGAGGAGCAGGAGCCGCCGAAGTAGGAAACTGAAAACGGAATTCCCTGAAGTTTTATACCTCAATAACTATCGGTCTGAATGATATCATGTTTCTTTCGATTGTACCCACCGAATTCTCTTCTCAGCAGCTTTGGTAATTAAAATTTTGGATTTCGCGTTCATCTCGCATCCCATCGGTTTCCTCTGCTTATTACTGATGAATAAGGCTCTCATTTTGGTTCTACTTCATTTTCAGCAATGCATGAGTTCGCTTAACTGGTGCTTTAACAACTTTCTCTAATAATCTCGTTTTGAGAGATTATATGTGAGTTTGCCACAACAATCAGATTATTTTACGAGCAAAAATTTTTTTAAGGTGGCAAATTTAAAATATTTAACATGACTCGATTAAATCGCGAATCTTCATTTCGATGATTCTTTGATTCCAAATATCACATGATATTCATAATACCAACTACTAGCCGACTTTTCTCTTAAATCCAGTGTCTAAAAGTTGTGGAGGACGACACCTCGAGCTGAAGATATGATCAAGTCATATCTGATAATCAACTCAACTATGCTGAATCAAATTATTTGTTATTCCTGCTTCCTGTCTGCCTCCAATTATGAAATTTAGGAGCAAATTCCAACCTGCAAGAACCTTGAAAAGGAAGTGTGAATTAATACCGAATAATTTATTAAATATAAACATTTTTCAAACCTGATCGGTATTGATTAATTGATCTCAGCATCGAAAAGTTATTTGATAAAGATACCTGATCGGTATTAAAAAATCAAAATTCAGTCGAATTATACCACTCAATCTCAAATGTGAATTCGATATTTTTTGCTCTTTTTTTTTTTGGAATCAAAATCACAATTTCATTTGCTGGAAACTAATGATTTTTAGTGCGATTGAAATACATTTTCAAGCTGCCGCCTTTATCTTACAGCTTTATCGTTAAAATAGGCTCCAATGGAGAGGAGAGGCCTGAATTGCGTCCCGTAAGCCCAACTATATCACGCAATAGGCACATTGATGTATTAGCATATTACAGAAATTTGCTCGGCCTATCATTATCGATAATGGCTACTTATCCCAGTCTCGGCGAGAGCCATTAGCTCTCAGCTCGCTTCCTCAAATAAGGCTAAATGATAATGTATTTGCTCATCTACTTTCTTTTGTGGAACGCTTTCCACAAATAAACAAAAAAAGCGAGAAAACATCCTTTAATGCATGAAATGCTCTAACGTAAGCTTATGGCGTATAGCTAGGGTTTATTTACCCATGGATTGTGATGACTATGCTAAGACACCTCGATGCTATTTGGGAATTATGTAAAAAGAAAAATATATATAACAGATCTGTTAGTTTGAGTAGAATTTTTATGCTTATTAAGCCTTCTCAACGTCTTTCTATCCTAAGCAACATAAGACTCTGGGGACCAATTTCCATTTATCATTGGAATTTTGTGGACTTGCATTTAACTTACTAACTAACTCATATTTATCTTGAATATCGATTTTGTAATCCTCTGTATTAATTAATTCCAAAGCCCTTCAAAGTTTGTTGTATTATTCGAATACTTTAACAAATCTATAGCTATAGCTATAGCTAGCTCTCTTCCTCCACTTCTGATTTGTCCTTGATTTCGTTTCCAATTGAATACTTGCTTGTAGGGCTTCTCTTTGGAGTTCTCTAACCTACTGCTGCTCTCATGCCATAGAATAGAGTTTAAGCTTTTTTCCAATCTAATTCCTCTATAATACTATGAATACCCCTCTAACTTCAATTCTAAGATCATTTGCATCAGAAACTTTGAGCAGACATCATCCACGTATTAATAACCCCCGTATCGCTTCCTGGGACCGACAAAACCTTTGGGTTTATCGAATCAGTTAATAAATGCAACTCCACAATTCATAAAAAATGTGCCTCTGGAAAACTTCAATATGGTCTCTCACAAATTTGAAAAAAGATCCTCTGGTATCTTCATGAGGATTCAAAGAGAATTGCACAGAACTTCAATTTTCCTGCCCGAGGTTTCTGCTTTCATTCTCAAAGATTGAGAGAATAAATAACACTGAAAAATACGAGCAATATTCTTGTTTTCCTGTAGGAATTAAATTGACAAAGTGATATCTTGTGTAATTATTTTAGCCGTTATCGCACTTGTTTTTCAATAACGAAAATTTCACCGAGTTTTTGTTTTTGAAAACTCGGTTGCTATAGACGTTACCAGGGACCTATCACTCCTCTTGCGTTATCGAGAAAATTAATAACACTCTCTGAATGATAAAATAAGCTTTCTAACAGTGCCTCCCTCATTGTGCTGTAGTTTCGCTTCTTATTCAAGAGAAAGATACGCAAGTGCAACATAGCCTCTTGTAAAATAAACTAAGCGCTTCTTTCATTCGAATCTCAACTATATCTTGTATAAAATCTCAACTTCGGATTGTTAGAGTGCCTGTAACGCACCAGCCTATTCACTTAGTAACATACTTTCGAATAATATAGAAAGAACTGCTATAATTATCTACTATTTGGTCTAGTCGGCGACAGAGGTCCTAATTAAGGACAAAATTAAGACTCCTACTAATGCTCCTCTTTAGTGTTAAGGTGCTCTCAGTCGCTAAAAAAATAAACGAAGTTGCAAAATAATAAAGATGTTTCTAAGAGATAATGGTTTTTTTTGTCATGGTAACTTATGAAAACAAATTACGAATAAATCACAGTGTGATTATGCCATTTATCTTAAGCGTACTTACTAGCGTAACAATGATGAGAAGGTTTATTTAATCGTGTTTTCTTTCATCAATTGCTGAATTATTATCGTAGTTGTGGTCGCTTAACCATAAAATAGGACTAGGAATAAGAAATCGACTTGCTCTTATGTGAAAAGAAGTACTGCGCCGTCTTGTGAAATTTAGTCATTTGGGTTATTCATAGGAAATAAACTCTCTTTTTGATCCTGCACATTTAGTTCAAATCTTCCTCAATTTCTTTCCTAATTTCCTATTACTCGCGTAAATTGCACGTTCTCTGGTCCACATAACCCATATGTACTCCATTCAATATGCTAATTTCAACAAAAGTGCAGGAAAACAGCAGCTCTCAACAAATTGGAAAAGATTAAAGTAGCATCTAATATTTCAAACCGAGGTTCAAGGCAATTGCAGCAGAACTTTAAGATGATACAAATTCGACGTTTTCTATTCTCAAACCCTCACTTGCATCGCAAATTTGATCTGAAATTCCCACAAAACCTTCACAAACGAGCGAAAATTAGAGAAATGTTGATACACGATTGACTGAACGGGATATTACTTTGTGACTTGTTAGCAAAGTTTGGATTTCTCAATGATAAAATTCTACACTTCGATCCCTACACTGGTATCAATAACGGCCAACGAATTGCGAATAACGAACTCGAAAACAAATTAATTGATTAATTCGATAAACGCATGTTTGAGCACTTCTTTCAGAGACAACTTAAGGTACTTGCGAGTTGGGTTTCTGCTGCAATCGCAAATTTTTTATCTGACTATGAGCGTAAAACAACATGCCGTTCTGATTTGAAAGAATTCCGATTATTGAAGAACATTCTTGGTGATATGAAACCTTAGGTGGTTTTAACAAAAAAGATTACCACCTGAAATTCTCAAGGGTAACAGCTGATTAAGCTCTAAGCCGTATTGGGCCTCTTAATTTCTTTGTATTCCTCAAAAATCTGAGTTTCAAAATTTCTGAATATTCTCGAAACTTTGCCTTGTAAAGTCAACCAAATTGACCCTACAAAGCCAAAGAACACGTACACCCTTCACTCTCAAAGCAAATGAATAAGCAACTAGCAGCAAATTCGAAAATTAGTCTTCAAATTATCTAACTAAACACATAACAATCATTATGTCTTGTTAAGAGAGGCTAAATCACGAAGTTATCCAAGAAACATTGCGCCTTCGCTCAAATTGAGTTTCATTGCTTAAAATTTGCTGCTACAAAGATTGATTATGTTACACTTCTCCTAAATTATATAAAATGCTACATTTTCCCAATGTGAACCTATCTCTTGGACAACTCTCAATAGGTTTCCCCACCTGGCCCTGCCATTGAACGCAATATTAGTTACAATTGTCATAAATCAAAGCAAAATTTCCCACTTTTTCTTGTTGTAATGCAAAATGTTTAAAAAAATCGCAATCGCTCTAAAACACCTAGAATAAAGTCAAAGACTGATTTCACAACCCTTTTGGTTTTATTTCTGAGGGCCGTCCATACTCTGAATGTTACCGGCAACACAGTAGAGATGCATCCTGCGAATTTACTCGATAATGTCACGACTTTCGTAAAATTTCCTTGGGAAAACTTGCCTTATTAGTTTGTTTGTAGCAAAATAAGAGAAAGCATTGCTTCGGGATGTTGCTTCTGAGAGAAATGCGATTATAATTGAATATACATTAGAGTAGCGATCTGCATAACGGATAGCAGTATTGAACTATCTCCCATGATCGGTTACTACAAGGTCGAGATTCAAGACTCGAAATTGATTTACTTACTATCGGTTTTCACACCGAAAACTAAAATCGGATAAAATCTCGAATTTCGAACGGATAAAGTTTGATTTGTGGACTTGCAAAACGGACTCAAAAACTGGTTATTTAAACCGAAGAAAATTACAAGGATATAATCAAAAACAATTTCCAATTTCAAATCGCTTATCCTAAGCAATCCAATGAGATTTAATCTCCTTTGTCTTCTTGCATTATTCCTGGGCCTTACTATGACAGTAGGACTCAGAACCACCTGCAAACAGGGTGGTATTTGTGCTTCTGTTGGCTTAACCACCACAGATGCTGTTGAAGAGGCTGTTGAGACTGTTACTGAGATCGTAGATGATGAAGATGCCGTTGAAGAAGTTGTCACCTTTGTTGAAGAAAACCCTGTTGTCACTCTTGAAGAAGTCATTGAATTGGCTGAAGAAATCGCCACCACCCCTGAGGAGGTTGCTGAAATCGTTGAGGCCATCACTGAAGTCGTTGAAGTCGTCGAGGTTGAAGAGCAAGAAATCACCGTTGAAGAAGCCGTCGAAGCTATCGCTGAAGTCATTGAAAGCGAATCTGCTGTTGAGGCCGTTGCTGAATTCATTGCTGAAAACGAAGTCGTCACCCTCGAAGAAGTCATTGAATTGGCTGAAGAGATCGCCACCACCCCTGAGGAGGTCGCTGAAATCATCGAAATCATCGAAGAAGCCGTTGAAGTCTACGAGGAAGTTCCACTTCTTGGAGGTGATTCTTCCACTTGGACTCCTTCCTGGGTGTATGAAGTTGAAGCTGAAGCCGCAGTTGAAACTGTCGCTGAGATCGTTGACGACGAAAGCGCTGTTGAGGAAGTCGCTCAATTCATTGAGGAAAACCCAGTTGCCACCCCAGAAGAAATCCTCGAATTAGCTGAAGAAATCGCTGAAAACCCAGCTGTTGTTGAGGCTATTGTTGAGGCCATCACCGAAGTCGTTGAGGTCGTCGAAGACACCGAACAAACCATCAGCGTTGAAACCGCCATTGAAGCCGTCGCTGAAGTCATTGAAAGCGAATCTGCTGTTGAGGCTATTACTGAATTCATTACTGAGAACACCGTCGTCACCTCTGAAGAAGTCCTCGAATTGGCTGAAGAAATCGCCACCACCCCTGAAGAGGTCGCTGAAATCGTCCAAATCATCGAAGCCGCTGTTGAGGTCTACGAAGAAGCCCCAGAGGTCTACATCACCACTGAAGTCGCTTTTGAAGAAGCCATCGAAGAGGCCGTTGAAGCCGTCGCTGAAATCATTGATGATGAAGACGCTGTTGAGGAAGTCGTCCATTTCATTGAGGAAACCGTTGTTGCCACCCCAGAGGAAATCCTCGAAATCGCTGAAGAAGTCGCCACCACCCCTGAGGAGGTTGCTGAAATCATCGAAGCCATCACTGAAGTCGTTGAGGTCGTTGAGGTTGAAGAGCAAGAAATCACCGTTGAAGAAGCCGTCGAAGCCATCGCTGAAGTCATTGAAAGCGAATCTGCTGTTGAGGCCGTTGC
>ENA-UOTX01002085-UOTX01002085.1-compost-metagenome-genome-assembly--contig:-NODE-2085-length-11010-cov-7.846154_pt1 | contig 11010 bp, 3 predicted proteins | sample MGYA00238143_ERZ746982 | MGnify/ENA primary metagenome ERZ746982 (study PRJEB28758, sample SAMN06268862) | compost metagenome | isolation source: single cell | place: USA: California, Emeryville, Joint... | reverse complement strand
ACTCAAATCAATGTCTCACTTGCAATGGTTCCTGGTATCTTGATTCTACAACAGGGAAATGTGTGGATTCTTGTCCAGCTGGATATATTGCTGTTTCTTCCACCCCGAACATCTGTCAACGATGCTATCAACACAATCCTACTATCTCACTTGACGGGACTTGCGCCACTTGTAGTGGACCGGACTCAAATCAATGTCTAACATGTGCTGATTTCTGGTATCTCGATTCGACAACAGGGAGATGTGTGAATGTTTGTCCGGATGGATATTTTGGCGCCTCTTCCAATAATACTTGTCAGCAATGCTATCAAGCCCCTTCACCATCATCTGCTTATCAAAGTTGCGACAAATGCATTGGAGAAACAAACAAGGATTGTACTTCTTGCTCCTCGGGTGCATTCCTCTTCCAGGAAGACCAAGCTTGCTTGTCCATATGCCCTGACAGATATTGGGGAGACACAACTACAAATACCTGTCAACCTTGCTACAGCAACTCTACAGGACCGAACTATTCTTGTGCGACTTGCGCGGCAGGTGGGGAAGATAATTGCAGCTCGTGCAACTCCGGATATTTTTTGTCTCCTACTAATGCTGGAGGTGAATGCCTCTCTCAATGCCCAGAGGGCTTGTGGGGAAACACCTCAACAAATCAGTGTCAACGTCTGCCATGCTCCGAAGGAAGTTTTCTACAGCCGGAGAGCAATAAGTCTTGTCTCGCTACTTGTCCAAGTAGTTATTGGAGAGATTCATCTTCGAACCAATGTATAACCTGCAATGTCACATGTCAAAGTAACAAACAAATTTTATTTCTTATCAACCAATTAATTATTCTTTTTTTTTTTAATATATGATAGCCAGTGACTTTGAAAATTGTTCCAGCTGTTTTGTTTACCTTGCCCAAACCATCGATCCGGTCACATCAAAGGCTGTTGGAGTTGCTAGTCAAGTTGCAGCTTCCTCTGCTGCAGTGGTTTCTACCGCCTTACTACTGACTTCTCAAGGATCAAGCGCATCATTTACAAGTATTATGACACTTAACTCTCGCATGGCATTGATAAAGTACATCAACATCAATTTTCCAAATCCTCTTGCCTTTTTCTTTGAATATGTGGATTTTAAACAATTTGGACTTCCAAATCTCTTTAAAAATATTCTGGATCCTGGCTCTCTTGATGAAGAGGCTCCAAGTGTGCTGTACAATCAATATTGGAATTATACTTACAATGTAATATTCTTTGATAACTGTGGAGGAATCATCTTTACGACATTCCAATATCTTGCACTGTATATCATCTTTAGGATATTTCATAAGATAACACCAGCCAAAAAAGAAAAACTTAAACGTTACTTGAAACTCATAGTAACTAACTTGGAAATGAAGTTACTTGCACTTTTGGTCTCTTCACGCTTGCTTCAGCTTTACTTTGGAATTATTTTGAACTTTAGGCATTTTGCTTTTGGAAACTTGTACCAAAGTGTGAGCTTTGCTTTCGGGATATTATATACCCAGCTTCTGCTGGGCCTGATAGCGGTTTGCATCATTGATCTTCAGAAGAGGAGTGAAGGCGAGAGATTTAAAAGAATTGAGGCCTTTGCTATTTCTATTAAGAGCCTTTGCTTTACATACTCACGTTCTTCGAAAGTGAGTCGGTTCATGCCATTAATGATCCTATTTATCTCGAATCTGGTAATTATAGCGACAATTGCATTGCTTACGAATTGGATTCTACTGCAACTTATCATCATATCGATAATACATATCCTGACGATTGCTCTCTCTTTATTCCCAGGGCTTTTCAAAAAAAAAGTCGAAAAAATACAATCAATCGTCACGGCAGCTGGCTCACTTCTTTTCTGTGGGATTCTAGCAGTAATTCACATCATCGATCATTCCGCCGTATCCGAGTTGAGAATATTAGCTTGGGTTGCTGTTGGGACCGCTTTATTTATTATGAGTTTCGAGATATTGATGAAGTTGGTAGCTGTATATCTCGAATGGAGAAAAACAAAAAGATTGGCTGCTCGGAAAAAAAGAAGATTGACTGCTCAGAACAAAAGGCTAGAGGCTCAGAATAAAAGATTAGCCCCTATAACCAGCATCCAAAGAAATTTTGCAATGCAGAATCAACCTAAAAAAATGAAAGCCTCTGCTGTCAGGGGCTTTGATCAGGCTTCTGAGTCGATGATGAATCATGAAAACTCGTTTAACCAGTCTTCACGTGCTTTGTTTTCTGATCAACAATTTAGAAAAAGATTTTATCCAAAATTTCCCAAATTTCGTAGAGGAGGAATATCTAGCTAAATACGTATATATATATTCTAAGACCACATTTAAATCATTGTTAGGGTGAGAATTGAGAACTTTGATGAATTATAAACCGAATTTCAGTGTAAATTAAGGCTAAAAGGATGTTCTGATCTACTTTAAAATCATATGAAAGGAAGCTGCAACCAAAGGTAATAAAACTAGAATACAACTTCGACTTGTTCAAAAGATCTAAATTCAATTAAAATCTATTAAGTTTGGCGAAGCTATTGGTTCATTCTCTGCCAGCTTCTCCCTCTTGTAATTAAACATTAACCGAGATATTTGATTTTAAAAGTAATTTGCTGTTAAACTTCAAGGAGTAAGTGATATTTTTCCTCAAAATTTCCAAACTTCAATTCACATTCAGAATTTAAGAGGCCTCTTCTGTATAATCTCTTCTCAAGAGCAGTAGTAAAGCAAAGATCATACTACAAAAAATTTACAATATTCATTTGTTAAATGTACCCTCGATTAATCCAAACTGGCAAATTTTTTTGTCTCTATACAGAAGAGCCGAACGAAATCTTCTCGAGTAGCTACGCTTTATAAGAACTTCCATAGCTAGGGAAAACCGTGAATTTTGCAAAGTATAGTATTTATTAAATTGTATCAACTTCGTTATCTTGGTTAAATATATCAGAATCGAAAGTTCTCCTAACATTTCCGAAAATGGAAATCTATATAAATTTTAAACGAAGTCTCAGCACAGTTTTCGAAAATTTTCCAAGCATATTTTGCCCGACTTCGTCAGCTATTTGTTTTCTTCTCCTTCTTCCTTTTATATCTGAATTAAAACAATTTAGCGAGTAATACTTTCTGGCTTGAAAATTATGAAAGTTATCCAAAAATCCATTCTTTCATTGCGTTCAGAAGAACTCAAAATTGATCTTCCATTTTTAAGGTATCTCTCTTTTCAAGAGGAAGAGCAGACAGGATACTTATATTCCGCAATTTAAATGTGAGAACCTTCCTACTCTTCAGAATTTGGCGGATAAATTATATCAAGGTTCATATTCGATATGCTAGTTCCCAAAGAAGAGAGGCTCCTGATCGTAGCATCGTCCATCTATCATTATAACATCAGATGTCCTATTTCTTACAGAGAGAATTCTCACGGGCTGCTTTTGGTTTGTCTTTTCTCATATGAAAGCGATCTCGCCTGCAGCAGTAAAGAACCAAACCATCATTGGGTTCCAAACTTATAAAAATCAATATAGCGCTCTTTTCATGCCAACTTCGGGTTAGGAGCACAAAGGCTCAGTTGCGTTATTCTTTTTTGTCTCAATTCGTTCACTGGATTTATTTTAGCTTTAAGCCTTACAGCAGATCTAGCCGCTCTCAAGACCCAACACGAGGAACTCAGAAAGCTTGTCCCGAATCAAGATGAAATCATAAGGGCTATCAGGAGTGACCTAAAAAACGTAACAGATCCTCCAGATACTAAAAACAAAACGCAGTCGTCCAAAAGTTGGCTCTTTATGGGTTTGATAGATTTGTACAGGGATCGACATAAATTGAGGTCCCTTCTCTTCTTCAGCTGTAAAGTATTGAGACAGACCTTGAATATTGCTCTGCTCTTATGCTAAGCTTCGTATTTTAAATGTATTCGTAATTTTAATGAAGGGTTTAGCTTCATCAATAGAAATGTATTATCTTCAACGTACGATAGATAATCTCGTTTTTAAATTCACATCCCGTTTTAGTTTATTCCAAATTTGAAAAATATTCGGAAAGCCTCCTATCCTAATTGAAAGCGAGAAGCCGCTTTTTAGGGTATGTAGGTACTGCTATTCTCAAACTCTTTGTTAAAATCAAGCAATCTTTCTAATAAGATATGCAGTGTTTTGTAATTCAAAGTTATTATAATGAACAAATTCGTGCCAACCTTCGGTATGAGCTTCTCTTCACAAAATAAATAAAGAATTAAGCAAGTTTCCATAAGAAATAGAGATTGGTTCTGATATTTGCTCAAAAATCATCGATTTATTGAGTAAGGAATAGAACCTGGTGGATATATTCAATGCCAATGATACATAGGCTGTCTCAACAAGGAATGGTTTCCAACGATCTCTCTGATAAAACCACAAAATTGATTTTCTAATGATTATGATCATATTATCAAGCGTCTGTCATTTAATGACAGAATACATGGTTCCTAACCTTGCAGCTCGGGTTCAATTCCAGGCGGACGCATTTTTTCTCCCCTCTTTGTTAATATTAATCTTCACCTGATACATACAACATAGAATTTAAATGGAGTGCATGACTCGCTCGTATCACCAAAATTTCAAGAGTGAAATTTTCATTCGAACAAAGTTGAAAAAATACTTCTGCCAGGATTCCAAGTTGGAATTCAACCCTTCTTGCCTCCTTGTATAAAATATGGCACTGAGATAATGTTTTAAAAAAGCACCGAAATCACACAGTAATCATACTCAAGCTTATTTTGATGAGTAAAAGTGATTCTAAATACACAAGAGATTAATAAAAAGAATTTGGGCTTAATGATCTAAAAGAAAATAAACTAATTTTCATTTTCTAAAAAGAATATCTCTGCACATACCTTCTATTGCTCGTTTTACCATTAAATGAACACCTTACCGCTCAGAACGGATTACAAGATTAACAATATCTACATTATCAACCAGGAATCTCCATTGAAATTTGGAGACTCAGGTAAAAAATCCCAAATCAATTAAAAATTGACTTCTTTTCACCGAAAGAGATCATAATTGGAGAGCCTGATAAAAGTCTTCTCTTCTCAGGTCAAGCCCGAAGGTTCAATATCGAAAAGCTCAGACTACTCCTTCAAATCATCTACTTCAAATCTCTTATTGCTTATCGGATAGCCAATTGCATTTTCACCCGCTTTTCATCTGAGATCCAGAATACCCAAGCAGAGCAAAACAATGAAACTCTCAGCATTTGTGTCAAACGAGAGCGATTCTTCAAAATTCTGGAAACAGAACTCGAAGCTGATGATTCCGCTAGCAATTTTAAAGGACGAATAAAAGACTTTGACCTTGCGCTCGATATTCTCGAAAGAAAAAGGACCGTCATCATTTTAATTGGCGGAACCTCAGGCTGTGGGAAAAGCACAGTTGCTTCTTTTCTGGCCTCTCGCTTCGGAATATCAACGGTACTCTCTACCGACACCATTCGCCATATTTTGAGAAATTTCCTTTCAGCTGAAGATTATCCTGTATTGTTTGCATCTACTTATGAAGCTGGTACGAAAATCAAGATGACTGAAGAAACAAAAGACCTTTCGCCAAAGAAACGCACGCTGAAGGGGTATCTAGAGCAGGCCAGGCTGGTCCAAGAGAGACTTTTGCCAGTGATAGCAAGTTTTCAAAAAAAGAATGAGTCCCTTGTAGTCGAAGGAGTGCATCTAACTCCCGATTTTATGATTAAAGTAATGGCGAAATATGGGAACTGTATACCCTTCGTGATTAGCATTAGCAACGAATCAAAACACAAGGAAAGATTCGCCATTCGGTCGAAATACATGACTCTTGAAAAGAACCTGAACAAATATGTCGCGAATTTTGCCAGTATAAGATATATTCACAAGCACCTTGTGAAAAAAGCTGATGAATATCTCGTCCCAAAGATTGACAATACCAACGTCGACAAAAGCATTGGAATCATTCATAAAACGATCCTAAGATGTTTACGGAAAATAGCGCTTAAAAACCTTCCCTTATACTCAAAAGAGACAAAAAAAGCTCGTTTACTACATGAAACCTTTAACAGAGTGACGAAAAACGTCTGGAGCTCCAAGGCTGTCAAGGAGTATATTGAAGCCAAAGCGAATAAAAGCCCTCTTATGACCAACTTTCTCAAAACAGCGGCAAATATCGACAACTTGGAAGTTGATCCTGAGGAGAAAGAGCTATCAAAACCAACCCAACATCTACCTAAGCCACAAGAGGTCTCACGGTTCGATCAAACGAAGCTGCTACCTTCTAAACCTTACCTACAAAAGAGCCTCTCTGATGACTCATTAAACAAAAATTTCTTAGCGGACGCCAGCAGAGACGAAATAGAAGAGGAGAAAAACATGAAAAGTCGAGGACTTCAAGCAACGCACGGTCCTGAGCTCTCACCGAAAATCAAAGAAGATTCAAAAATGGGCCCTACTGGTGGACAATGGGAAACGGCGCAGCTCCACGATAAACAAGAGGCTCCAAGCGCTACGGAAAAGAACCAAAAACTCAGTTTGAGAGACCTTGAAGAGTATATCGAAAAATACAATTATGTCTCGATTCCAAGACGTCTCGGTCGGTCTCACCAAAAAAATATTATGCGGTTTATTATGAAATTCAATGGCAGTCATCAAGGACAGAAATTGAAGTTGAAGCAGACAAGTCAAAAATATTTCATTTTTAAAGTTGCTTCTGATGATATGAGAGAAATTAAACTGAAGCCTCATGAAAATTTGGGCAAAAAGAAGACTCGATTTGAAGAAAGCCAGCAGAGCGCGAATGGCATCGAAAGCTGCAACCATCCACAAGGAATCTCAATGCCGTACTCGGACCAGGGGTCTGTGGTGAGTGGTGAAGAAGATGTCAGTGTGGATGCCTTAGACAAAAATAATGAGAGAATATCTTGGAAATCTGAATCAATGGATGTGAACGTGCATGGAAAATCATTTAAAGCAGCTTCTGATAGGATATTAGAGCTTAGCGATGACTCAGAATTAGAAAACCTTAAAGGAGAAGACAGCAGTCCTGATATGCAGGATCCCTTTGAAATGGACAGCGTGAATTCTATTTCAGAGGAAGATGACGAACAAGATTCAGATTCAGAGCATTAAAGTAGTCAGATTCTACCTCAAAGAAGGAGAGGAGAATCAAAAATACATTAAAATATAGAGATCTTTGAATTACTGCTCAATAGTTTGTAAAAAGAAAGATAATTTGTACATGAAAACACCTAATTTTAAATGATTTTTTGTTGGAGAGTCAATTAAGTAACTAAACTGCAAAGTTATATAAATGCTACCATATATTTGTTTCTTCCATAAAAATGAACAAATTTATTTTGCTAATAGCTAAAATCATGTCCCTAATTACTGCCTGTGGATAAATAATTAGTGAGTCGGATTAATCCAGGTGAATTAGTTAAGGAATTGACATATGCTAATCAAGGATAGGTATTGTACTACAACTAACACAGGTATTCAATTAAAAGTTATCGAGTATGTTTTCAATTATGCATAATATGAAGAAGTTGAAGCTGAATAAATAATTATGGTAGATATCTTGATCTTTATAAAATTCCTATCCATAATCAACAAAGGATGAAACACAAGAAACTAGTTGTCATAGGAGACATATTGCCACTGCTTTTTTTTGAAGGTACTGAAGCTATCACTATGAATCTTCTACGAAGATCATAACTAAATAAAATAATAGTTAGAATAGATGAAGAGGCAAATCTTTAGTAATCGAAAAAAAAAACAACTTGCAATTTGCACAAAAGTCTCTATCACTCCAACTGTATGCATAAGGAGAATGATTATTTGTCACTTAATTGATTTTTCATAACGTCGAGAATCATTACAAAGGCTCTGTGCGCTATTCTTTTTTTTCCGAATTAACTCCCTTAGAAGTTTGAGATTAAATTTGATAATTCACAATTTATTCTGACACTCTATCATTAACTCATCCAAAAATAAAATGGGCCAGAAATCAAGTCGTCCAGTCCTTGAGGAAGGTAAAGCCCAAAGGGACATACCTAGCTCTGATCAGATCAACGATTCGATAACAGCCGGTACTCGTCTTTTCATCCACTTATTTGATGAGTTTCTTACTTTTCACTATTTCAATCTCCAACTATGGTCTAACTTTGAATAGAAGAGTCATCTCCTACATCTTCAGTCCTACTAGCCTGGTGCAATCATTTTCATAATCAGATTAGAATTGTCGAACTTGAGACAAAACAGGAGTTTGCGAAATTTTATGGGGCTCAATTGAAAAAAAGGAAGGGATGTAATTTTCAAGTTTTTTCATATTTAGTCCAAGGCTGATAATTATCTGCGTAGGTTTCTCCGACAATTCTACTCACTTAAGAGAGATTTCAAACACGAAACTCTTAGTTTCGGTTAACCACTGCCATAGTGAATGTGCTGACCTCGAGGTATTTGATGTCTCAAGGAAAAGGAAAACGAAGAAAATATATTCATTTGAGGAAGCTTCTGGCTGTAGCATCATTATTAAAATTGCTTTATACTTGTCATTTAATTAGGGGTTGGTGAGGGAGATGTGGCCTATAATTCAAGAAGATGCATGCTTGGTGCAATTTCCGTTGAAGGGAAGATATCTTATCATCTTTACAACTTCACTCCTTCTAAGGATGGTTATGGTGTAAAACTCATCCGAAAATCGAGATGGCACCCCCAATATAGCACTGAGAAACGTAATTGATAGTTTATTGCATTGTAGGTTTATCGAACGAATCCACTTCTAGCTAACTCCATAGTCAGCCTTGATTTCAATCCTAGTGGAGAGGTTGTAGCAACTATTGACAGGCAGGGAGTATGTTTAATAGCAGATATGAACACTGATAGTTGTCGCTTTGCTAGACAGTTGGATGTATGCGTCATGGGTAAATAGCATTTTTCAAATACTTTTAATTTTTGGCTGCCTTTCCTCCTACCGTGACCAGATATATCTGTGCTACTTCCTTATATTAATTACTTGGAGAGATTAAAACCTTTACGCATTCTTACGTCATACTTTAGGATATGGGAGTGTTTGTAGATGGAGCACTAACCCTGATGAATCATTCTTATTTGTTAGACATGGCATTTATCTAAATATTCTGGACGCTGAGAAGAAATCATTCATGCTCAATCCGATTGAACTCGAGATAGGTAATAAGTCCATTTAATTTTAATTAAATTCTTCAATTTTTTATTCATTCTATTGCTTTTGACTGACTTTACATTTCTATAGAGCCGACCTATTCGATTGATGTTTGTCAGCAGGATGGAAACTTATTGGCTTTAGTTGGTGGCTCGGATATCTCTGTGAAGATATTTGACAAACGGCAATCAAAGTTTGTCCAGACTTTTGATCGTATTCACAACAGTAAACTTTTTTAATTTGTTTAATTTCTGGTTTCTAATTGCTATTTTCTAGAAACAATCAGTAATGTGAGATGGAGTCCATGTGGCAGTATGCTCGCGACTGCTTCGTGGGATGAGTCAGTAGCACTGTGGGACTTCAAGACTGGAAAAGTGCTCTACACTGAAAAGAGCGACGGTAATCCTTTCTGTTAAATAAATAAACCAATCTCATTTAATTATTAGGATATGCTAGGTTTATCTGTTTCATTTGAGAGAGAATCCAAGTCAAGAAGGATTCGAAGAGAAAGGAGGTACAAGAAACCAGTTAGAAGAATAATTATTGGCCATAAGGAATAAAAGTATATTCAAATCAATCAGGACAGAGATTAAATTCTATTTGAAATCACGATTTCATTATGCATTATTCGTATCAGAAAACAAAATGATTAGACAAGAACAATAATCTCATAGGGATATTCTTAAGTTTACTGCCGAAGATTGTAAGAAAACTTCTGTCTAGAGCAGACTTACGTGAATAATTTTAATTGATAAACATAAGAGCAGAAAATATCTCAATATATCAGCTGCATGTGGTTGTTAATTAATATTGGGATAAGATGTTAGTCAAGCCCAAATAGCTCTGAGTGAGTCTTAATGAGACACTTAAGAGGATCCGATCACCTCTCTCCTCTAATAAATTAGTTATACATCCCACTTATGCATAGCAAAAGAAAACTATCTATCAAAACAATAATTTTACTCACTACTAATTTTATCTAGCCTGGAATATGTGAGGTGTCTGCTTGACTTCTCAATAGTTTTAATTTCCTTGAATTCTAAGGCTCATTGTGAAGTTGATACTTTCAAAGTATTCCTACCAAACAGTTTTTCCTTCATTTAATTTTCGAGTCGTTTTATTTTCTTTTATTATCCTTAGCTTAGATTTTAGTTACAATATCTCTGAGAAGAAATAAATACTTTGAAAAAGACTACATTTTTAGTAAACGACTCCATGATATAAGAGGGATTTTTCATTCTCAGCGTCATCCACCAGCTTTGTTTTTCGCCTGACATTCACCTTATTTGCGACAAATCGGGAAAAGAGAAAATCCAAGCAAATACCAAAATATATGCCTTACACACAGATTACAACTTTAATATTTGAAATAAAAGAAGTAAAAATTGCGAATGAAGCTAATTTTTTTTCTATCTGATCAGAATACGATGCCTTTTTCCTTGCCATCCGATTTGCTCTTTCTTGTAGTTCGTCGCGTTCCTCCGGAATGACAGCCAAAATGATATGATATTGCTGGAAATTTGGAGTTTATTATCGCTTTCTTCTTCTTGAAAACAGTATCTTTGAAAGTGGGAGAAATACATCTTCTTCTTCGACCAGAAAAGCTTTCCAAAGAGTTCATTTTTATGAAAGTGTAACCTCTCATGGTTCTCATTGAAAATGTGCCAAATCATTAAAATGTGTCTTTCTGACGAAATTTTTGACCATCGGTTCCATTCTGTTTTCATATGAAGCGAGTGATTTGGGCTATGTGGATGACATTGGAGCAATTCTTGTTACAATTGGAACCCATAACATCGTAGGAATATATGAGCATCCAATAAAACCTTT
>ENA-UOTX01002083-UOTX01002083.1-compost-metagenome-genome-assembly--contig:-NODE-2083-length-11015-cov-19.622874_pt1 | contig 11015 bp, 5 predicted proteins | sample MGYA00238143_ERZ746982 | MGnify/ENA primary metagenome ERZ746982 (study PRJEB28758, sample SAMN06268862) | compost metagenome | isolation source: single cell | place: USA: California, Emeryville, Joint... | reverse complement strand
GCGATCATTTCTGATTGTACTTTTAGCTTTTATTTTAAAATTTTATTACCTCTTTACTCTTGATTCCAAAGTTCCAATGCCTTATCCAAATCGAACAATAATCTTTAATTAGCAAGTTTTTAATTAAGATCCACTCTGTGTTATCTCAAACCATATTTTTTTTTTTCGTTTGAGATGAGATCCAGATGTTATCTATAATCCTAGTAGTGTCATTCGAGTCAACATTCATACATACCTTCTTATAAGGAAATGAAATTTAATAGATTATTTCTGAAAATCCAATGGCTTTGCAATCAGCCATAAGCTTGAAAAACGTGGTCCCAAAGAAATTACAAGTCGTGAAATCAGTTCATACAAGATGATGGCTTAAAGTGGAATCTTTTCGTATTTGTCAGAGAAAAGATATTGAAATGAAGGTTTAATTTTCTGAGTAAGATATTTAAAGATAAACATGAAATCGGTATTGAGTGCTCATAGATACTCTATACCTACTTGAAATTGTATCTTGGTGAATATGTAGGTGAATGTCCTCTGCTCGACAAAAAATTACTTAACCTCTGATTTTCTGTTTCTAATGACCTCCGACTCGGGTCAAAGTAGACCGAATTCTTCGCGCTTTCTATCACCCAAGCGGATTTCTCTGTCAAATATTTCGCTCTCCACGATTCCAGCTCCTTCACCTTCTCATTCAGAAGCAGGTTCAACCTTTCATTCTCTTGCAGCACAATCTCCAATTTCATATCAATTTCAGCCGCCGACGTCCTCTCCAACTCAGTGTTTGCCACCCTTGACATCCAGCGCTCGCTTTCCTTCCTCTTCTCTTCAACTAAGCTATTCAAGGTTTTATTCTCCATATCTAAAACGGCCACTTTTGTCTCTAACTCCGCAGCTCTGGACCGAATTTTCTCAAACTCTCTAGTCCGCTCTTTCAATATATCATCAAGCTTCTGGCTCTCATTCGCCACTAATAGCAATTTCCCCTCAAGATCTGTCGATTCTAGTTTTTCCCTTTGTAGTTCAAGAACCTTTGCCCGCCAGTTCTGTTCATCGATTTGCATGACATTCCAAGTTTTTGTAAGCCTTTCAATCTCATTTGAAAGGCTATTAATCTTTACTCGAGACTCATCCAACTTGCTCTCAAGGTCCACGATCCTTCTCGTCTTTTCATTGAGAGTGTTGTTCAAAATTCTATGTTCTTCGGCTGTGGCGGCCAGTTTGTGTCGAAGAGCGTCATTTTCGATCTTTTGCGCCTCAGCGGCATCTCCGCGGACCCGTTGCTGAGTTATCTCGAGCAATTTCTCATGGATAGACTGATTGAGAAGCTGGTTGCTATGCTGAAGCTCCTCGACTTGCTCCAACAGCTCTCTATTATGGCTGACAATGTGATCGTGTTCTCTGACCATATCACTCTGTTCTTCAATGATACGGTTTTTCTCCTCCAGCATTTCTTGAGCATTTTTATTTTCTAAGGCTAAAGCTTCAATGGCTCTTTCAAAGTCTCTTGCCATCTGGTCTCTGGCTTTTTCGATATTGTGCTGCGCTCTTTGTTGTTCATTTAGTTGCGCGAGAAGATTCGCGTTCTCTTTGACCGCATCAGATAGATTCGCGTTTAGACGCTCGTTTTCGGTTCCAAGCAGAGTGAGCTTATTCTGCAAATCGCTTACTCGCAGCTGCACTCTATCAAGCTGATGCAATCGTTCTCTGAGTTCTTCGATTTCTTGAGCGCGCTCTTTGACTAACCCGCCGAGTCTTTGGTTCTCATTACTCATCCCGAGGAGCTTGTTCTGAAGATCGTTGATCACTAATTCGTTTCCTTCGAGCCCATGGAGCTTGTTCTTGAGTAATTCGATATCTTTTGCTTTTTCATTGAGTTCAGTCACCAATCTTTCATTTTCAAGGTGAAAGCCAACGAGTCGCTGTTCTAGCTCTGGGATTCTACCCAGTCGAGACTCTAACTCTCTTACTTTATCGACTTGTAGTTCGGACTCTCTCATTTTGTTCGCAAGGAGCGACTCTAAATGAGCATTATCGTTCTTCAAGAGCAGATTTCGATCTTCTTTATCACTGTTGGCTTCTTCGAGTTCTTTGTTTTTTGCTATTAGAGCGTCATTTTCTTTAGATTTTGAGTCCAAAACCGTGGATAAGTGGAGGAAATCTCTCTGGAGCTGATCAACTTGCGCTTCAAGACCCAGCTTTCCTTCGAGCTCTCTTTGGAGTCGAATTATTTTCTCTCTTTGGTCCTCAAACTCCTTCATTTTTTCTTTGATTATTTGGTTTAGATGTTCGTTTTCATTGTTTAATATGATAACCGTCTCGTTTAGATCGTTTATTTTCCTATGGCTTGCTTGCTCTTTGCCATCCAACTCAATTGTTTCTTGCAGTTTAAATGCCAATTGCTTGTTCAACTGTTCTTTTTCTTCCTGGAGTCTCTCAATCTGAGCTCCTCTTTCATCCGCCAACCTCGCTTTATCTTCAGCCTCTAATAGCCTCAGTCTCTGCTCCTGTAGTTGCCTTGCTTTATCATCATTCGTGTGGTTAACTCTCTCGTTTTCTGCGCTAAGAACAGCTATTCTTTCTTTCAAAGGCTCGACATATGCAGCTTCTTTTACCAAGTCTCTGATTTTCTCCTCCATCGCTTGAATTTCCTTAAATTTCGCATCAAGCAAGCCTCCCAGCCTCTCATTATCTCTCACGACTGTATCCACCTTGCTCGCTTGATGAACATACTCATCCAACTCCTTTTTAGTGTCTGCTGCTTTCTGCTTCCAATACTCTGTATCTTTCAGTCTCTCGTTAATCTGCATGGCTAATCTCTCCGCCTGCGCCTCAGCGGCTCTCACAAGGTTTTCTAGCTCTGGGATCCTCGCAAGCTCTTTTTCAACGTCGCTCCTCATGTCTCTTTCGTGAGCTATCAGCTTGTTCAAATGCTCATGAGTTTGCTTTAATTCCGCATTTTCGTTCTTGAGAGCCTCTAGCTGGTGAGCTAGCACGGCGCCTTCAAGCTTTGATCTCTCGCCTTCAAGCGCGTGCTCTCTCAATGCAGACGATTGCTTTTGGAATGCATCTAACATTTCGTTAAGACGGGTGTTCTCGTTTATGATCAAAGGTATTTTCTGCTCCAGCTCCACATACTTCAAGTTCAGGTCCCTGAGCTCCTGAATTTTCGAATTCAACTCGCCATTCAACCTCATATTCTCATTTAACAGTGTCTGAATGCTTTTCTCTAACTCAGCGGCCTTAAAGCCTTCGCTTTCTGCCGCGCTCAACCGAGTTTTCAGTTGGTCAAGCTCTTTGTTCTTCTCGACAAGCAGTGCACTCATATTATCTAAATCTCGTTTTTGAAGACTGAGCAGACCGTTCAAACGCTCAGTCTCAGCAACTAGCAGGCTTAGGTTATTATCCATCGAATTCGATTGATTTCTTAGATCATCATGCGCCTGAGTTTTCGATAGCAGAAGTGTATTTAGACGATCGTTTTCAGCGGTAAGACCAGCTATCTTTCTCATAGCATCATCCAATAGCCTTGCCTGACTATCAAAGTCTCTTAATTTTGTATTTAGCGCAACGACTTCTTGGATTTTTTGATCTACAGCCTTCTTAAGATCTTCATTCTCTGATGAAAGAAGCCTGGCTTTGAGAGCGAGATCGTTATCTTTTACCTCAGCGTCCTGGGCGCGGTTCCTCCAAAGAGCAAGCTCCTGGTTCAATTCATGTATCAAGAGAGCGTTTTTCTCATTGTCGTTGAGTAAAGCTCGCTTTTGGTCTTCTAGCTGAGTGATATGGGCTTCCCTTGCGGCAATTTGCTCTCGATCTTTCTTGAAAGAGTTAACTATCTCGTGAAGGTTTTTATTCTCTGACATCAAGAGACCCAGCCTTTCTTCAAGAAGTCTGGACTGCTCAACACCAGAGGCTTGAGTCCTTAGTTCGTCGTTTTCGCGTTGTAATTCATAGTTGATGTTGCTTAGTCTTTCGATTTCAATGAATAGCAAGATTGATTTGAGCTGATGAGGATCGATCTCTTGTGGGACTGAAACTATCGGTTTGTTGGGAGAGCCAAGAACTGAGCTGCTGCGTAAGCTGCTATGATGCGACATGGGATGTTTTTTAAAGTTAGCTAAAATTTATAGCAGTTATTTCACATCGATTTAGATATGCGTTCTGAATTCTGATCGTTGAATGGAATAAAATTAAACTAAACGAAAAATAGAATCCTGCGCCCCTTAAACGTAATTTCATTAGTCTCCGAATTTTATGATTTTGATCTAATCTGATTCGAGGAATTGGTTTGATGGTTGAATGTAGGCCAGGTAGGATCCTTTTTTCAGAAGTTTGAGGGATATATAATCTTTATATAACGAATATGAAATTGTTAAGTAAATGATATTAACAATGCATTGATGATGAAATAACACCACTTGAGGGTTTACATATATTACAGGCACATTGTACCCAGGATGATCTCGCTTAACAAGTTGATTCAAACTATAAACACTTCAATTTTTCCCTCCGTTGTTTTAGTTTTGCGACCTGCCAAGACAAAAGAAATGGTGATAGCGGCCGTTATAACATACAATGTGTTTTCAATAAACAGATTTGCTACCCACAAATTCGTCTGCGTAAGTCCCAACAAAGCCGCTTGAGAATGCGTTACCAGCACCAATAATCCATAAAACCCATGTTTAAATACCCGTAGCTTTGGATATTTACGCGAAAGAAGCTCGCACTCACAGAGATAACACGTAAGCTTTATCACCCGCCAGAGAAAGAGAGAAAGGCAAGTTACTCCCAGTGCTGCTGAAAAATTAAGTACATATACTCTGCTGAAAATCGCATTTCGCTGGGTACACGAATCATAATCATAAGTCATTTGCGGGAACTGAAGGAGGATAAAACACCCACTGACACTAAATGGAACCAAAGATGAGGATTTCCTTGGGCCCGCTCTCACAGTTTCATTGATGGTTTTGAGCCAGTATAATTTGACGATGATAAGCGCAGTGAAGTTCAAAGCGACCCAAGGGGATAGAGTACCTTTGTCGTGGCAGAGAGAGTTGGTGTAGACGTACAATTCAGAGATATTTATTCCCAAACTTATTATAAATGTCCATAACGTGAGTATCATCAAGACTTTCGAGGCCATTGGGCCAGCTAGAAGTAAGGTAAGAAATTAGTGGGCGAAGTTTGTTTTGTAACCTGATCTAAGGGCACTGAAAATGAATAAACCCTCCAATAAGTTAGCTGAGCTCTCTTCAGCCTCTGACCATAATAAAATATGATTAGACGAATGGAATGAGAGATAAATTCAGTACTGTCTTCTGCAGCTCTCGCGAAATTACTTAAATTTGTATCAAATTTCTCCAGTTTCCGTGTGCTTCTGTTTGACCGCAGGTCGAAGTTCGTCTAAATACGGTTAGAGTATGAGCTTATTTCTTGATTACGGAATCGATGCTCTGATTGCTTTCATTAGAATGAGTACGACGATGGAGAGTTTTTTTTGAGCAGACATCAGTTTCTTTTGCACTTTCTGCAGTTGGTTGTACGGTGATCTGATCTGCTTTCACATCGAAATTTGTCTCCCATTGGCCTTTCAGGTGCGGAGAATTCCCCTTTAATCATCAATAAAGGGATTCTCACATAATTTACCTCCATCGGAGAGTAGATGTGAGAAGAGTCTGGTGTCCTGACGTCTAATCTAACTTGACTAAGCTTGTTGAGAGGATGGGAATTAAAATGATAAGGTTACTCTGGCAGAGGGTATGATGCTGGTCTAAATCTACTCCTAATGAGGGTAGCTTGTGCGTTCATGGCGCTCCAATAAATAAATCTCTTGCCGTAAATTTATTGTATAGTTGAGAGTATCATATTAGATTTTCAATGATAATTAATAATGAACCTTCCTTATCATGTATTTTAAGGCTATACTTTAACGATTACACGGGAATATTTCAGTACTGTATCTTCTTCCGAAACTATGTGTTTACTTTCGCATGCAAGCTCTCTTCAAGTCCAATTTTGCCAGCAGATGTACTACTATCAGCATCAAGAATGAATAGCATTTATTTCATCATCCTTCTTACCACTAGTATCTTCTACGATTCTTTGGATATCAAAAACTCATGCCTCACTAGTCCTTCTTTTTAGAAGAATCACATGATTATAATTTTTCCCTCGACTTGATCTCTCCCAATGTGTCTAAGAGCTTGTGGGGCGGCTATATAATGATCGAAGACATCGCTGTTGGCTTTTTTTCCTATAAGAAAACCTCATTCGCAATACATAATTTTTTGATAGCTTTTCTATCAGAATGTCAAGTTTTCTATAGGAAATGCTCTAGAAACTATACAAATATTTTCAAAATCACCAAAGAACTGTCATATGTGATGTTCTCTAGCAGTCTCTCCTTGAAAAGCTAGAAAGGAATCAATATATTTGTTGAACTAGATTAGATTCGTTCAAATAGCGTCCTAATTAAAATAGCCTTAGAGTCGGTCCTTATATTCAATAAATTTAGAAGGTGGGAAATTAAAAAAAAACATACATTTCCATGTCAAAAATCTACAACGTAGAAAATCAGCTCATTCTCAGAGTCCCTGAAGAGGTCGGAAAGCAGATCAACCAGATCTTCGAATCAAAGGCGGAAGAAGAGAAGAAAGAGCACGAAGTAGAACTCACTCCTATGTACGAAAGAGATAAAGATGGCACAGAGCAGCTTAAATTCGACTTCCGCTTCGGGAAATTCATTAGCAAAGCCACTCTTGTCGAGCTTCCTTGCATTATCGAATCGCATAGGACACTCGACAACATAAACTTTTTCAAGTCAAACGATATTTGTCAAATGATCTACGTCCATCCGAAAGGAGAGGAGCGGTTTGAAATGATAGAGAAATCTCGCAAGATCGCCAGGAAAATCATTAAGAAAACTGGAGACAATCGAACTGTGGCTTATTACGCAAGAGATGGACTCACGGCGCCAACTAAATGCATTCGATCGCGATTTTATAGAAAAAAGTTGAAAATAACACCAGAGATTCAGAGAGAGGTTAAGGAAATTGAGCGAGAATTTATGAGTATCTTCCAGCAGCTGACGAGACATCGAAAGCCTGCTGAGGGTGGAGCAAACGCGCTGAAAGATGAGCAAAGCATAGGAGATCAGCTCTCCGTGGGTGATTCTGTAATGCAGTCGGCAAATCAACCGAAAGCGAAAAGAAAATACAGAAAAAAGTATTGCTATAGCGTTATCATCTCTGTTCTAATGTTTTTAATCTGTTTAGACTCAGTTTTTACTAAGGTCGAAAGGCGAAGTGAACTGTCAAGCTGGGTTTGTAAAGGGATTCATCGTTAGTTGCATTTACGGAGCTGGCTTGAGTGTGGATATACTTTATTAACTCAATAGAATGCATGTATAGACTTTGGCGCAGAGTTCATTTTGCATTTTATCTGTAGTATCTGCTTGAAATAAGATGTGTTCAGGGTTTCTAAATATCCCGATCGTGATCAAATTTTGAATTTTAGTGTAGAACGATTGGAAATTCTGAGAAGATAGCCGAGCGACATAATGTGATATACTGATAGTGTGCTAGTTCTGATCTCAAGGTTCGAAAGACTGAGTTTTTATGTTTGAAGTTGCTAGTTGATTTTATGGTAGATATTACCATGATTTTACAATGCTTACACAGACTAAGATTTATTTTGGATCAATTTTCGGAGATATTAATTGAATATCTGAATATTAAAGTGATTCAAATCTCAGCAATTACTTAGTTCAACAATTTCGAGAAACATAGAGATCATCTTCGAATTAGAAATCGCTTACAGAATAGGAAGAAAACGTTTTCACTAAATTGTTGAACTATTGAATAATGTATTGATTGCAAGTTTTACAATTTTTAGAACTAATGTATTTCTTGATTTGCTTCATCTCCTGCTCTAATCTAATTGTAAGTTCGTGCTTTTTTCCATTATATTTCTTGGAAATTTTGTACGCATCGGATCGGAAGGCTAGAGCTTCCTTGAAGGAATTCATTTGAAAAGAGGTGTCGCTAAGACTCAGAAGAATTGGAATGGAACTTATTTTACAATACCTGATATTTAAAATGCTTGGCCAATTTTTAAAATTTTTTTTCTTCTTCTTCGGAATAGAGATGAGAGGATATAAACATAAAAGAATAAATAGCATTGCAAGTAGATATCGTTATTACCAAAAAAAAAAATCATACACATACTGAGATAGTGGCCGAGTCTCCAGTGGTAGTTTATCTGACAAAGACACTAAGAATTACTTCGACGACCATTCTTCCGACTCCAACCGTCACGACTGCCACCTCGTCTACCATTACAATCACTGCAACTACGACAATAACTGTATGACCTTCAGCATAGGAGATTTTTTCGTTCCTAGTTAATGTGTAAGTTGAATAAATATCTGTTTGTTTTGATGAGTAACGAAATATGAAATATTCAGATTAACAAATAATCCTCTGAACTATCAATAAATAGTATGAAGCAATAGTTTAATATCATAATGAATGGTATTCTAGATGAAGCACACCGAATCTGCAAGTGCTATAGTGGAAAAGAGCGAGGAATATTATTTTAAAATTCGAAAAGGGTAAGTTACGTCCACGAACATTTGCAATATTACTATTCTTCTCGGTTTTGAGATGTAGCATGTTTACTTCTCTAAGTCTCACATATGCTAACGCATCCCCATCTGGACTCCATCGGACCCAGTTGATGCTGTAGGCTATTAACAAAAATTAGACAAAAACGGAAGATTAAAAAAAATAGAATGTGGAATCGTCATCTATCAAATCAGCCTGGTAAAGTGTATTTTTTACGTTGCCCAGAATGACTAAATGTTTTCACAATTTTTGTTTCTCGTTTGTCAACAAGCTTGATATCATGATTGCCATTGGCGATTGCGACCAAATTTCCGTTGTTTTGGCAGACATCCATACTAATTGCCCAGTCTGAGTGATGAAATTGAGACAAAAGATCGGCAAATTCGATTTACATGAGCTCAGTCTTGGCTCCCCCGCTATTGTGGCATAATAGACGAATGAAAATCAAATCTATCTCAAATTATTTATTTACCAATCTCTCCAACTTTGAGAGGGTCCTTCAAAATTAGATTTTGTTTTTCTGCATCTAAAATATTAAAGTAATTCGTGTTATACTTCAGATACAACAAAGGCTCGCCAATATTAGCACTCCATCTACAGGCACTAGCATTATCTAGAACAAATTTCCAAAGACCAAGATGAATGAGTGAACGAATGAATTAGTACCATATTGGGTAATTCCGCGGTTTGTCTTCAGCCAGAATATACCGTTGTTGGTATTCAAATTCGTAATAAAACACTTACAGCATCTATCTATCGTCGCTATAACTTCTCCAGCAGGATCGATATCAAGTCCAGCGACCCCTCCTAGTGATGAATTTATATAATATTAGCATTAGCACATATCAATTGTATTGTTAATTACCATGTAATTTTTCAAATTCTGAGTCCCACCCAGGTTTCCTGCAAAGTTTTGCTACCTGACCTCTGTTCTGATAATAGGGACTGATTGTAAACAAGTGATAAGATTTTCTCCCGACAAGAGGAGGGAGTGCTGCGAGTATTCCCCTTCTTGAATTATATGACATATCCCTAGAGCTGATTCCTATCGAAAACATTACTTTATTGAGCAGACAATACAAATCCTTCATTTACCTCCTTGAATTTCCTCGAAGCAGTAAACTTTTCTTGGTTGTCCTGGTTTGGAAATATCAAATATCTCGAGATTGGCAGATGTTTCCACACATTGGTTAAGAGAGACCAGAAGTCCTGTATTCGGAAGTTCTCGGAGATACGCTTTTTTCTCTTTCATACCTTAAAGAAGAAGTAATGAGCTCGGATTGAGAATTGAAGGTAATCGTCACCACGTATCTTTTGGAGTTTAACTGCTTCAAAATTAGCATACTCTTCTTTCGTTTTGAGATTGGTAATTCCAATCTTGCCGCTGTTCCCTATGGTTGGATGCCATGACCATGCGAGCAGGTTTCCAGTCTCACTTTCCATTGTTTCAGTTCGAGTTGCTGGATATGATTCTTCTTGCTGTCTTTCCATTTGCTTTTTTGTTGATGATTTTAAATATGAAGTGTTCGGTCGAAAATAAAATTTATTCTGATTCACAAAAAGGAACAAGGAAAGTTAGATATCACAATCAATATGACATGGATTTAGTAGTTTTCGCTTGAGATATTGGTTTAGAAAATTTTAAGTTGTCTTAGCTCGAAACGCCTTTTTGGTTTAGCATCCATACGATTTTCAAGGCTAACGGATAAACGATATAGTTGCTCGTGAGGGATGAAAAAGGGTACTCTAATGGATGGCGAGCTAAAGGGTGTAAGTAGGTATGCTAAGAAAGAGTGTTATTAGATTCTATATCTCAGGTATTTCATCAGAAATCAACATTAATGGAGCTATTTCAATGTAATGTGATGTTCAGAATTCATATATTTATCCAACAGTCTACATTCCACGGATATCATAGGGTATACAGATTAACAATAGAGAATTCAGAGCTGATAGTGAATACGATGAAGAACCAATTGATGTCATCATCATACGGATTCTCTAGATGAAGCATACCGAATCTGCAAGTGCTAGAATGGAAAAGACATAAAGAAAATTCATTAAAAATAAGATACTTCCATTTGGAACTGTTGCAACAGTAGTGACCTTTTCGTTCCTAATATCCAGCAGCTTTACGTCCCTAATACTAACGAATGCAAGGATATTTGCGTTTGGACTCCAACGAACGCAGTTGATACTGTTTAAAGCTTGAGCTAACAACAAATAAACAAAAGCACAAATTAATATTAACATAAAAATAAAACGATCTGCTACTCAAGAGAGGCTGTTCGAAAACTTTAACAATTGCTGATTCGCGTTGGTCAAAAATCTTGATATTATGATGTCCATTAGCTATTGCAACCAGATTCCCGTTGCTTTGGCAGACATCCATGT
>ENA-UOTX01002082-UOTX01002082.1-compost-metagenome-genome-assembly--contig:-NODE-2082-length-11023-cov-49.786315_pt1 | contig 11023 bp, 6 predicted proteins | sample MGYA00238143_ERZ746982 | MGnify/ENA primary metagenome ERZ746982 (study PRJEB28758, sample SAMN06268862) | compost metagenome | isolation source: single cell | place: USA: California, Emeryville, Joint... | reverse complement strand
CACATTCCAAAATGATTTTCTGATTGAATATGCGTCTCACTATTTAAATCAAAGATTTCACATCCTATTAAATATCTTACAAATGAAAAAGTTGTTCCGATTCGTTTTCTGCTGGTTTTTCCTACCAGTACTTCTTTCAGTCATCATCTTCCTCTCGATCGTCATCCTGCCACCTAGGACAGAGGGACTGATCGCTCATAGCCGACCTGGCATTGGAAATATCACGATTTACCGTGATAATTTTTCAATTCCACATATCTATGCAGCAAATAAAAAAGATGCTCTCTATGGCACCGGCTGGGTCCACGCTCAGGACCGCCTCTGGAACATGGACATAAAACGAAGAATGATCAAAGGACGCGTCTCAGAGATCGGCGGACCAAACACATTGTCCCTCGATCGATTCATGAGGACGGTTGGAATTCACCGAGCTGGCGTCGAAAGCGCTAGCGCTCTTCCTCAGGACCTCAGAGAACTAGCACAAGCTTACGCTGATGGAATCAACGATTATGTTCACAGCATCACCTTCCTTCCTCTGGAGTTCTATCTCACAGGCGCTCGTTGGGAGCCCTGGACAGTTGAAGACTGCTTTGCGCAATTCAAGCTCTTGATGTTTGGACTAGGACCCGCTTGGGTCGCTCAAATGCAGCGACAACTCGTCGCGGATCACGCGGGCCGTCAACAAGCAAGCGAATGGCTTTCGACTGCAAACGTATATGACGAAACCCTTATCATCAAAGACGATGAACTGAAGCTACTTAACTTATACGATGAGAAGCTGTTAGAACGAGTTAACAATAAGACAGCTGATGGAACTGTTCGTGCTGAAATCAAAAAAAAATATGCGATTGACCCAGATTTCTTCAAGGTGTTAAGCGACTCCAGCGAATTAGACTCTCTGATCAAGCGAGAAATAGCCCCATTAGCGTTTGGTGGTGCGACCCTGGGAAGCAACAATTGGGTTGTTTCAGGTAACCACACGGCGACAGGGAAACCTTACCTCGCCAACGATCCTCATTTAGGAACGGGCATGCCTTCAATTTGGTACAATATCGAGTTGGTTATTGGAGAAAAAGAAAAAAATTGGTTCAATGGCGTCGGGATGGCAGGCATCCCGTTTGTTGTCCTTGGCCGGAGCGATTATCTTGCTTTTGGAGTGACCACACTGGTCCAAGACACAACAGATCTCTTTGAAGAAACGCTGAATAAGGACGGCACTCACTATTATTACGAAGGAAAATGGTACCCGCTAAAGTTTATTAAAGAAGTGATCAAGGTGAAAGGCCTGCCAGATGTCGAAGAGACTATCAGGATTACTCGCCACGGGCCAATTCTGCCTCAATTCACGTATAAGGAAGTTCCATTAGCAAGATTCGGGCTGGAAAACCAAGTTGTTTACTCTCACGCTTGGGTAGGAAGATTGCGAAATGACACAACTTTCGAGGGAATGAGACGCTTATTGGATTGCAAGGATCTCAATTCAGCCATCGAAGCCATGAAGCTCGTTCCGATAAATCAGAATGCCGTTATCGCAACCAAAGACAACCACATAGCTTACGTTGGCATGGGAAGATTCATCAAACGCGCTCATTTCGAAAACAACCCTTTCGTGAAGAACGGCAGCTCTGCTTACGACGAATGGATTGGCATCACAGGTCCCGAGGATGTCGTCGTCTTGATCGACCCTCCAAAGGGGTACATCGTCTCCGCAAACAACCGAGTGGCGAGCTCAGCGATTAAGTTCGGCACAACTCAATACCATTACTCCACAGCAAGGGCGTTCAGAATCGAAGAGCTTATCAAGGAGAAAATCGCCTCTGGCAAGAAAATCACCATGGATGACATGAAAGCCATCCAGTTGGACGTAGTCGACGCGTTTGCTCGCGAAGAGTTCCCTGGGCTGCTCAAAATCGCTGACGCTTACAAAACTAAATTCAAAGGCATCAATACTACTAAAGTTGACGAGGCGCTTCAGCTAGCCAAAGGCTGGAACGGGTCAATGGACGAAAATAGCGTCGGAGCGTTAATCTTCGGGGTTTGGGAGGCCACGTACTACTCAAGACTCTTCCAACAGTATAATATTTCAAAAGACAACAGGTTAGGACTTGCCAATGGATATTGGATGGAGCAGCATCACTTTGCTAGCTGGAGGAAGTGGAATAAGAATCCTGAAGACGATTCTCATTTAGACTACTGCATTGAGCTGTCCCTTGAGGCAGAAGCCCCGAAACCAGCCTGCATTTACCAGATAGTGAAGGCGTTTGAGGAAACAACAGATGTGATTAGATCGAAGCTGGGCTCGGATAAATCACAGTGGAAATGGGGATTATTACATCCGATAGAATATCCACACGCGCCGATGAGTATGACTCCGCTGAAGTTTTGGTTCCATCGTGCATATCCAGGTTTCGGAAACAAGAGAACCGTGAATGTCGCGATATATTTCCTGGAAAATGGATTCTCAGGGACCTACACAGCGAATTATCGACTGATCGCCAATATGGATGACTCGAGGGAGAGTTACTATACAATCGATTCAGGCATCAGCGGAAACTCGTTCTCGAAACATTACGATGACCAGCAAAAACTGCATCAAAAAGGCGAATATGTAAGGATGACTTTTGGCCCTGAGTCCTTTGGACAATATGCTGAAAAACTCGAACTGCATCCGAAGAAATAAAAGGCGGTAGTAGTCTTAGTAAAAGTAAAGAGAGGAAATAATTTCTAACAAATGATTTCGTAAAAAACAGCATTTCTTGTGCATCCTATATTAACATTCAATTCAAGGAAACGAACAAAAATCATTGCATTTGAAATGCAGAATTAAATTCTCTCTTTAATTTTGAGCTTATTAAACAATTGAAATCGCTTCAGCTATTGGTATGTGATATCGCCTCCAGACTCTTATACTCAAACAAGCTCGGTCATTAAAGTTTTCAAGGAATAGGCCTCTATTGGAGACAACATATTCATTTTTTCCAAATTAAACTCTATTCATTTTGAAAATATTCATCACTATTCTACCATGCTCGCTAGCTAGCTGCTATGCTATTTTATCATTGGTTATATAACATCTTACCCCATGAATTAATCTTCTACTCTTTTTGATAAAAACAAGCTACTAAATTTATTCAGACCAATACTAATTACATACATACTATGATATTCGAGATGCCGGTTTAAAACATCCCATCATTCGACATAAAGCTGATCTCTTGATGCTTTGGTCCCTTTCCATCATCACCGCCAAAAGCGAGGAAACTAATATCTTCCTCGTTCAAAACCTTGTCAACTGACTGTCTCGTTGGGTTTTCAATCTTCTCAGGAGGTTTCCCAATAGCAGAAATATTCAAATCGAGCGGAGCTCGATGAATCGGAGAACACTCCTCAACTTTCTTGTGTTGTTGCGCTCTCTTCTTAGCCGCGGACTTCAAGTCATGAGCATTGATTTTATTCTTCTGCTTATTCGGAGAGATATAATCTAATGGGTTACTTAAGCTTCTAGCGAGTTTCACCACCTGCTTGGCAGGAGCGTTAGTGCCTCGAGGGTCCATACTCATGAGGATCTGTCTCGTAAAGGCAGATTTCGCGAGGTTAGCGTTCAGATACAAATCCTTTGCGAGGTTCAACAGATAAATTTTGCATTCCTCTTTCGTCATCTTATGCCTTGGACTTTCCTTATCCTCCTCATCGGGCTCATTAGCAGGGCGACTTTGAGTGTTCTTCTTATGTAGAGGCAGTGCCACCTGCGCATTTTTGTGCTCGTTGCCTTCCTCTTCGAGAATACTGATGTTCACTTGATGATCGGTTTCCTCAGCCACAGAGATTAGGGGTTTCGCGTGTTTGTTTGTAATCGGAATTGGAGCGTTTAATCCAGAGATGAAGTTTTCGCTTGTTTTTTTCATGCTGAGCAGCTTAGCGACGTCAGCCTGCGAGCTCAAGCTCTTCGTGGGCTGATGCCGCTTGGTCACCATCTCCATGTATTTTTCGTAGTATTCCCTGTAGAACTCCAGCTGATAGTGCATTTTCTGAGCCTTCTCGGCGTAGCGTTTATTGCTTTTGATGAGAGTCTCGTTCTGAGCGCTCAAAGTCGTAGTTTGTCTCTGCAGTTTGCTGATTTCCTCGTTGAGCAGGTTATTATTGATAATTTCTCTCGCGAGTATTTTCTTAGTGTTGTCTAATTCTCTTTGAAGCCTATAATGTGGCGTTTAATGGTTGGGGCAAGAAAGAGGCCTTACGTTAGGAGTTTCTCTTGCATTAACGGGTTCCCGTAGGTCGGAACAGCAGGTTTGAAATTATTCATATTCAAACCCTTTTCCTTTTCCTTATTAACGATCATTTCTTGGAACTTCTTCGCTGGCCCAAGATTCAAGGCTGGCACCAAGCCTTTTTTAGGGGCTGGTGGCTTTTTGGTCACTTTTTCAGGGAGAGTGTAAAAGATATCAGATTGATCTCCTTCGTTATCTCCTTCTCCAGCGTATCCTCCTCCTCCTAATTACAAGGAATAGAGTTTTAGTAGCGTCAACAGTTCAGTCAAACATACCTGTGTTCCCATCAAAAGACATATTCGTGTGTGAAGAGGTGATCTTCCTCACAGACAGTCGCCCTGCCGCTGGCAGGGCGAGTGCGGCTTCAAGCTTTCTAATCTCATTCATAAGGTTCTTGGACAAATTAGCTTCATTTTCAAGAAAATATCATACCATATTGTTAGAAGCTAACTCTTGCTTTTCCGCTTGTGTTTTATTCAATTCTTTCGATAACTTTGCTAACATTTTATTTAAGGCGTCTATTTCCTCATGAAGTCGTAGGGACTGCTCGCTAGGAGATATCACTTCCCGGTATTTGATTGCTACATCAGCACCATCGGGTATCGGCTTGATTTTTTCGAGCTCCTGAATAGTATATTCCTTGTCCTGGACCAGTTTCTTCAGCTCGTAGATTTTCTCCTCCAGTTCCATAAACACCTCGTTTTCATGTCGCTGGGCTTCCTCGCAGATTTGCTCAGAGATAAGCGCCTATAGTAATACATTAGATCTGAGGAAACAACCTGGGAAGTATCTACTCTGCTCTCTGCCATTTCGCGTTCTTTTCGTAGTCGCTGCGCCGTGGTCAACAGCAGCGTGTTTTCTTGGTTCAAATGCTCGATTACCTGCTGTAGGTTGGCAATATTGGCTTTTTCTGCGACTGTAGACGCTTCATTGGTGAAGGCGCCGGTGGAGATTGTGTCGTTGTGCCCGTAGCGAGATTTACTTTTGGTGTGAGGTGAATTATCGGCGGGTGAGACGGCAATTTTGAGGGCTTCTTTGTTAAGTTTGACGACATTCTCAAGATCGTGGATATATTCCTGGAGCTGACGGATCTCTTGGTGCAGAAAGGCCATTTTAGTAGTCTGCTTTGAGTATTGGAACTCAACAGGCTCAGTTTGCAGTATCAAATCACCCATACCAATAGGAAAAAATGCTGTGTTTCTCGATTATTAATTACTAATAACTTTTTTTTTTTTCGGATTAAAAAGAACAACGAATACGCTTGCATTCGAGATTTTCTGAACGCATTTTTTTAATGTTTTAAAGATCTTTAAGTGAACCCGTGCATGCAAACCTAGAAAAAGTTTCTGGGAAAAGCTCGAAATAGCAAACAAATTCGAAGAATTGGCAACAAAATTGGAGATTAACACAGAATGACAGTAAAACATGATATGCAGACTCGATCGAAGTGAGATAAATTATTGAAAAATGTTCATGAATCGTCATGCTTTATGTTTTGAAGTTGAATGAAACAGCTATGAAGCTTCTCGAGTACTGTGGAATGTGTTCACTGCATGAAAACTTTGTTGAGAAAAATTAGACAGGAGGAATTTTACACCAACTAAGACCATTGAATGTACGCTTCATAGTAGGCATATTATTATTGAGGACCCGATATCTCTATAAAGAAACGTGTAGCAAATATACAGCAAGATGTGTTTACATCCTATTTTCTGTTACACATTATTTGTTTGTGACTTTCTCAAGCAACTGTGTTTCCATTCTCAATCGGGTTCTCTTGACCAAGGAAAAGATTTCGCTTTGACCTGTTAGAGAGTGATTATTCTTTAGCATTGAGCTTGATGTGGTCTATATTTAATTCTGATATTTGTGCTTCAATCTTTTGATTTGCTTTTGGTTTTCATCTGGCAAATTGTGATTCATAGGATTTCTCAAAAAGAATGAATGATTCATCTTTTTCAAAGTTTGAGTTATTCATTTCCTTAGTACTTAGACTTATAACAGTTCTTTTTTAATGGAGAAATCCAGAAGATCAGAGCAGCCTGAGCGACAATAGTGTTTTAATAGTGTTTGCTTTGGAATTGGCGACCTTATCAATTTCTAGTCCCCAGAAGATAGATACTGACTAAAGAGATCTATTGGGAGATTTTCAAGTGTGTGAATTGAATTCAAACAAGCACTGTGACGATTTAGCTTGTAAACTGAATTCATCACAATTAGAACAAATACCTATGACAAGAACACAACCTATAGCATGACAGTATGCTACGCAACCCCGGGACAAGCGTAAACTCATTGCTGGATGGTATTTCGAGCCCCATTTTGTCGAGAATTTATTCAGAAAGCGAAAAAATCATTTTGAAACCTGAAATGAGTTGCTCTCGTGCATAACCCCGAAGTCTCTCACGTCATGCAGCCCACTTCTATTTTCTCTGAGAAGATTTCCTCAATAACAAGACAAATCTCTCGCAATAGATCATCTCCCATCATCCATTGGCGATGTATATATGTATGTCAAGCTTTAGGTCCTTTCTCTGTGATTATCTTAAGATTGCATGAAGCTAAACGATCATGATAAAGCTTTTATAAACTAAGAATATTTTTTTTTCATAATATTAAGCCCCGTGCCCATTCTTGTTACATTTTCGAGGGGATACTGCATATAGCGCTCGTAAAACTCTCGCTTTAATATTTTGAATTGGATTTAATTACAGAAAGTTCTTTGCTTATTAGATCGTGCTGAAGTAGTTTAAAGACTGCTTCTTTAGTTCTGAATAAAACACACTATCAACTTTTTTACTCAAAGCAAAAAAAAAGAAACAATATGTCGGAGCATGTAGACCAATCCGTCGTCCTAGCAAACTACGCATCATCTGCCCTCTCAGCCGCTGGCTCGCTGTTCATCATCATCTGCTTTTTGTGCAGCAAAAAGATCAGAGAGATCTACCACATAAGAATAGTCTTCAGCATCGGCGTTGCCAATTTGCTCTTCACGCTCTCTGGAGCGGGCGAACTCATCCCAGGCATCCTTGAAAACGACGGACAAAACCCTATCTGCAAAGCCTTTGGCTTCGTCAGACAATTTTTCTCAGTCGCTTCAGTATTATTAACAGCCGTGTTTGCCCTCATGGTGCTTCTATGGTCTTCCTCTAAGCTCTCAAACATCAGAAAATACGAGGCGATTTCAATGACTCTAGTCGGAGTCATTTCCTTGGCAACCTCATTGTATATCCTTCTGGCGGATAAACTCGGGTATTCGACTCTCATCTGCTGGATACGCAACGACCTTCCTGAGAAGGAGACGTTTATCCTATTCTTCGTCGAGTTTTATGGCATTTTTTTCCTTGTCTTATTGATGAATTTCTATTGCTTTATCCAAACAATCCGAAAGAAACGCTCCAACATGAACAACTGGCAGGCTTTTCAGCTCCTACTCTTTCCCGGTGTACTCCTCTTCTGCTTCCTCGGAGCCTTAGTCGACAGGATTGTCCTCGCGAGAGATCAGAAGAGTCCTCGATGGCTTCAAGTCTGGCATATAATCGGCGCACAGCTTTTTGGGTTGTGTAATGCGTTAATCTACGGGTTTAGCAGAAATATTAGAATAATCGTGAAAGAAAGCTTCAGCAATTGCTGTCTATGCAGAAAGAAACCAAAACAGAGCATGACCTCGACGATGATCACCAAGCCGCTCATCTCGCCGGCAGATGATTCAAGCAGTAGCTCGGAGCAGCTCAATATCTCTGAAATAATAGCTAAATGATCAGTTTTTAAAGTAATTCAAATCATTTTAATCCCTCGCTAAGGCCTCTCTTTCGAGGCTGTTGTTTAAGGAATATCCTGTGCCTCTCTCATCATTCGGGGTCCTGTTATCTTTATTTAAACTGGTTAGATTGCATTGTCATTTGTAATTCATATTTGAGGTTGACTCTTGTGCTCAACAAACCTTAATTTATTAATAAAATAAACCCTTGCAAAATGAATTCACATGAATCGTCGCTAGCTGAAGATGTTGCTCAATTGCTCCAGATCATCGAAGAGCGAGAGAACCACATGACTAGAGTTCTCGCCGTTTTTTCAAAGCTAGGCAGCAAAGAAACCGCGTCCAGTTCTGCTGAGAGCAAAATCATCTCAGAAGTCGTGCCGGCAGAGGCAGAGAGAATCAGCAAAGAAGACGCTATTCTAGCCAGGTGCTCGAAGCTGAATACATCAAACCCTGACGAACATAGGTAATTTGTGTATACCTAAATAAAACTAACGATTGGCAAAGAATCGCAAGAAGTTTCATTGAGAAGGTGAATGAGATTTACTCCTCCATTGAGAAAAACTACGAAAACGAGAACTACGAAGCCATCGGAAGGGATGCTTATCGTTCCTGTCACTCAATGCTGGAGACGTTAAAGACTATTTCATCAAGGATAAACGTCGAATTTGAAACGATTTTGTTGTCGGTGATTCGTCAGGCGCGTTCGAGGTTGGATAAGGAGGTCAGCAGGCTCAAAAATTATGTTTTTGATGCAAAAGCTGAGAACGTTTTTGTGAAGGAGGACAGGAAAAGAGGCGCTGGAAAGGTTAAGCCGATAAAGACATTCGGCTGGAATTTGCATCAAAGGAGTAGTTCTTTGGATGCTAATGAGGTCAAAAAGAGGTTTGAGGTTATTGGAGGCAAAGGGAAACAGTCGCCGCGGCAAGTATCTCCTAAAAAATTGGAAGAAAGCACAACAGCGTTACCTTCAGTGCGGACGCCGAGAGATTTTGTGTCACAGAACCAAGTATATGCTGAATTCAGTAAGAATCTCAGGTATGCCGCAACGCCAGAGCCTCTGACCGAAAGAGACCGTGTAACCGAGTACTATGAGGACATGAGTCGGATGATCAAGGAAACGCATGGAGTACCTACTGAGAGCGTTTATATGCTTATCCGAAGAAAAGACACCAGGATTCGTCCGAAGTACGACTCGATGAAACTAATTGATAAATATATGAAGAGAATCGAAAACGTGATACACCGCTCGAACAGAACCAACGCAATTTTAAGCTTTCTTCAATCGAAATCGCAAGTAGCAAATGAGCAAGGTTCTCCAAAAGCCTTGGATACAAAGAGAACCCCTCGAATGAAGAAAGAAAAGTTATCTTTAGGGAGATTAGAAGATTTTCATCAGTTGAAGAATGCTCGCGGTGGAAATAAGATCTCATTAGGCCCTTTGCTCTCTGAAGAAACGCTTGATTCAAGTCCAAAGGAAAAACCGAAAAAAATGCTGGTTTCACCCACGAGCTTTCTGACAGCATCGGGTTCTCATCACGAGAATCAATTGGTGCTAAAAGCACTAGATCCAACAGCTGCTAGCTCGATAGATGGGGTTCAAAATGGCGTTAGTAGTAATATACTCTCCCCGAAACAGTTTAGGTTGCCTTTAATACAGCTGCCCCCGATGAAAAAGTATAATTTCCATTTTGATAGAAAAGACTCTGAGTCTGTGGCGCTCAGATCCAAAAGGAGTGTCGGCGCTTTGACTTTGGAGTCTGAAAGACAAAGGGGAGTCGAAGAAGCGCCTTCGAATATTTTCTCAAAGGTTGGGAATCCAAAACAGAAAAAAGGCCTGATGCAGGGATCTGCTCCTCAAAAGAACTTGTGTTTAGGAGAGAAAATTCAAGGAGAGTCTTCGATTAATAGAAAATTGTTGGAGGAAAAATCATTCAATTCAGATTTTTTGGCTTCGCCCACGAATTTGCTAGAAATTCGCCATTTAAGGAGTAGTAAAGTTTAAAGGCACATATAAAGAGGTTTAGTGATATATCTATTCTTGTAAAAAAGATTTTATATTATTATTAAGGCGAGATATGCTGTAATCCAACATAATAAAATATCCCACCATAAAGTTTATTTCATTGTGAATACAGTGGCCAAATTGAAAATAAGTCATTGAATGCGATCTTTTAGCCTTAGTAAGACAGAATTTAACCTAGGTAAACCACTTAGCAGTGATGTGAGTTGATTATTAAAAGCAACAAATCAGAACTGACGACTAGGGACAATGAAGCAACGAGAAAAACATTTCCTTCTCACTTATGAATGAAAAACCTTATCATTTGTAAGTTAATTTCTGGTTAGTTATATTTCTTCTTTAGCAGATCTTTCAACTCTTGAGTCGCAGGGTTTGCAACATCGTAATCCTGTTTTAAACACAGCTATTATTGAAACTACAGCTTTTTCAACATTACCATTTCGAATTCATTCTTAATATCCTCAAATTTTGTTTCAGAAAATCGAGGCTTGATTTTTCCAAAAAGGAGTTGGTTTATATACGGGGTTGGAAAATAGGCGTTGATTGCAGCAATAGCGAAGCAGACTATCGCCGGGGTCGAGAATTCACCGTGAAGTAGAAAATCGAAGATTAAATTAGATATCTAGACCAGTAATGTTTAGAATAAGCCTGTATTAAAACGATTACTCCGAAAATCACAACCATAAATTCCATTTGGTTCATCATCTTGAAGGCGATCTGAGACCCAACAGACCTTCCCATTGAAGATCTTCTTGTAAGCACATACTATTAAAATTTACTAATTTATCACAGGCTATGTTAAGCTACCCTGTCGCAAAGCATATCGATGCAGCCTCCAAGAAACGCCCAACAGAGTCCGAGAGGGAAAAGTGGGGCATAGAAAGCCGCCATATAGATATTTCTGAGCATGGCTCCATAGCGTTTTGCAAAATCGAAGGGGGGATCTTCAAACAACCTCGAAGTGAATTAAGG
>ENA-UOTX01002080-UOTX01002080.1-compost-metagenome-genome-assembly--contig:-NODE-2080-length-11036-cov-17.754266_pt1 | contig 11036 bp, 15 predicted proteins | sample MGYA00238143_ERZ746982 | MGnify/ENA primary metagenome ERZ746982 (study PRJEB28758, sample SAMN06268862) | compost metagenome | isolation source: single cell | place: USA: California, Emeryville, Joint... | reverse complement strand
GATAATGTGGTTGTAAAATTAAAATCGATTTTCTTAAGCAGAAAGTAACAGAAGAGTGCTGCTACTCGCTAACCTAAAAGTTTCACTATCGTCAAATAATAAAAGAGCCGCGACTAAAGCAATAGTGTTATTTTACATTACTCTTTATTTTTCTGGGGCTGATTTCATGCACACTATTCACGCAAATTGTAATTCTTCGCTTAGAATAAATACGAACAAGGGTTTATGAAAAATAAATACTCAACAGAAAATAATAGAACAAATAATCATCAAATAACCTCTGTTTGTTTTAGTCTCCGCAAAAGAATCATGGAATTGTTCTCATCATATCAGGAGCTGCTAAGAAACCTAGGTCATTCAGATTGTATACAATCGCCTGAAGTTTATCTATATCAATAAAACATTGTTAGGAAATCTGTTAGTGTTTATTTATATCTTTACTCGCATGATATTTGGGGCTAACAATTACGACGCTTCCTTTCTCGTAACCACAAATGAGATATGTACAATCTGAGGAAAGAGAGAGAGATAGAGTTAGTAACAGTTGATGAAATGAATTGGTTTTACCTTTGTCAAGATAATAATGGTTAATCGCCGAATTTTTCAGTTTATTTTCCAGTTTTTGCGTGACCTTTTTCGAGTCATCAAACTCTTCGCTCTGGTCTTTAAAATCGATGGGCAATGACGTCAACGGTTTGATCATCCGATTTCCAACAAGATTGACCGTCATTAATTGGCCTTCCTTGGTTGAGATTAACTAATTAGTTATAATGATACGGTTAAACTCTAAAAATATGGGTGAATGCGGCTACCAGCATTGACTTTGACTTCTCCAAGAAAGATACGTGACGAATGCTGTGGTAAGAATCGATCTTGAAATCCCCTAAGTATTCTCCATTAATGCTAGGAACAGAGTGAGCTTTTCAAAATCCCAAAACTTTCTTTTTACTTGTAGACGAGGATACGATTGTTAAATCTAAGATCATTAGCAACAGTCACAAGCGCAATAATTCCATTATCATCGATGAGTATCGTCTTGATTTCTTCGTCCATTTCCAATTTAGGATAATAAGTGTATAATATTTTTTCAGTAATCATGCAATGGATGATAACAACTCCTTCCTATTAAATATTCCAAGAAAATTGTGATAAATAATGTCAGCAGAAAATATTTACCTTGTCAGCACTGACTAAAATTCCGAGAGAAGATTCTGCTGCCAAACAGGTAACTTCACTGTGGTGCCCGTAGATAATCTGTTTTGGTTTTCCTGCATTTTGGAGCTTCTGGTTCTTCGGGTCAAACCTCCAAACAGAAATTCTACAATCTTTAGAGCCAGCAATTATCAAGGATCCTTTCTCATTCTCGCAGCAAGCTATACTTGTGACCAATTTCTTGAGAAAAAGAGGAAATTTATAAAACTTCACACGTTATTAGAGTTACCTTATGGAAATAGACCGATTGTTTGATAGAAGATTCAACGTTGTTTCCGATTTGTTTGTTGATGATTTTAAAAGAATTGTCTTGGTAGCCTCCGATGGCTATATAACCACTTTCAGAGCTTTTAACCCCAAACGTGCCAATTTGGTTGCTGATGTTGAAATCGTTGAATATGATCTTTCCAAGATTAATAGCGCTTGTTTTATCCTTTTTCTTGGACCATTGGAATGGCTTTATCATCGTTAAAGACACCTCATAGCTGCAAAAGAGAATATTATATTTAAAAAAGTCTTTGAAAGTCATTTATAAATACGGGATATCGTAGAAATCTCGATTCCTGAATATTATCTTCATTGATTTCTTATCCATATGCACCCACATAATCGGATTGTCTTCAAAAGTATGCAAATGGGAAATCACCAACCCTCTGTCGTTGCTTCTCGAAGCGCCGTCTGGGTTCTTGGGGTCTGGCTCGTTCACGATGACATCAGCAGATGAGAGACGCGGACCAGCCTGGGCTGCCTCTTTCATCTTTCTATCAGGGTGTTTCTGCTTAAATAGCTGCATAGGACATTGACCGAACTCACAGATTTGGCACAAGAAAGCAGTCTGGAACGCTCTATCTTTGGTCGTGAACCATTGCTTCGCAAAAGAAAGTCAGGATGAATGTGGAATTTAGCAAGTGATACCTCATAAGTCTTGCTACTGTACATGTTATAAGCACGGAAAGCTTCAATGCCGTATTGTTTATATCCGAAAATTAAATCGATCCATTTATCAAGATTCTTAGTGACATACTCACTTTCTAGAGCCTCTCTATGTTTCACGATAAACTCTTCAGGCGTCTTGGCCCAGGCAGGCAATTCAACTTGTCCAATGTCTTTACCAAAGTCGATTACGTTTCTAGATAATTATGAAAATTTTGTTAGTTCGCTGTTGGAATGAGGAAAAACAAATAGATCGTACCGGTTTTTCAGAAAATCTGGGCAATAGAAAAACTCAGGAATAAGTTCCTTGAAATTCTGTGTGTTGTGGGCGAGGAAGTAGGTGGCCCAAGCCTTCGGAATAGAAGAGAAGATTCGATTTGGATCATCTAGCTTGCCACCTTGCAGTTTAATTTGATTCGAGGTGAAAGGCTCCAATCGAACGAGATAGTCAATGATATGACCGCCAGTTGAGTAATGCGAACCAAACATAAACAAGTCGTTTTCGGCGAGTGCCTTTTTAAACATTTGCTCTACTTTTTCTTTCTCCATTGCATCTGCATCCTCTTCGCTCACTTCCATGAGATCTAAAATTTTTCTTCTAACTTCTCTCCTTTTCTCTTGTGTTTGGGCACCAAGTGGGAGTGAGAGGTCTCTGAAAATTCTCCTCTGTTCTTTTTCGTCTTTGGTGTGAATGTTAATCTCTTCGGAAGTGTAATCTGCAATTATCCACGGGAACACTGGATACTGAGTTAAATCATTGAAAGAACGTCCAGCGAACATGTTCAGATGAATAAGATATTCAAAGTTGGTCATTTTCCCATCGAGCCATCGTTTTTGTATATCTGTGTCAGCAAAATTCTCCTTCGAATAGATTTGGACGTCTTTGCTTCGATGCTTGAATTCAGCAAGGACTTCTTTAAGTTTGGCATGAGAAAATACATTGAAGTAATATGATTTATTTTCAGAGGTGAAAAACTCAAAGGCACATCTCATGAAATTGTAGCGCCGATGAAAAATCTGTCGAATTTTCTGATAGTTCCATCCTTTTTTCTTTGTGCTGGTAATCATATTATCTTTCATCGTACCGAGTTCATACAATTCCTCATCTGGTCTCTCCCCTGCGAGAGGTCTGAATATGAAATAATTTTCAGACATTTCAATCTCGCCCCATATGGCACCTCGAACAGTGATTCTTTCGCATTTGAAAGTTTTTGATGCTTTCTTTTCTTTCTTCTTTCGCATAGATGCGATAATATCGGTGGATTTCATGGTTTCATCTCTCTCTGGTGACAATTGATCGTCATCAGAGCCAGAGTCTTCATTTCCTTCTTCAGGGAATTTGCCAGGTTTTTCTTCTAAGATGAGATCACTAGTCTCTTTTCCAACACTGAGAGCCATGGACTGGCTAATTGTTAATTTTGAGTCTTGCTTCAACAGACTCAACTCTGATTCAGGGGAATACGCCAAATCTCCAAACTCTGCATTGGTCAGCGTGGTAGTATATTTGATAGTTGGAGAGTCAAGAATCATAGTCGAGATAGCAGTTGCTTTCAGATCATTGGATGTCTTCTTCAAAGCTTTCGTCTCTTCGTAGGCGTCTTTACTTAGATATGTGATTTCAGATGCCTTCTTGTCGACTTTCAATCTCATGCGACGATGTATAATATCTTCGATCTTTCCGAATTTGTAACGAGTCAGTCCAACTTCCTTTTTCTCGATTTGCCAGACTCCACGCTCGTCAATCAGTTGTTTCTTTTTCCTTGTCCAATAATTAGTTATTTTTAGCCTGAGGAGTTCCTCCTTTCTTTGATTCTCTATTATACCCAATCCAGGTAAGCCATCAAAAGCTGTAAATTTTCTCTTACCTTTTATCGCCGCTCGCCTTAACTCAGCCAACTTTTGATAGTCTGAACCTTTGTTCTTTAATGCCTCCATTGTATCTTTCGGGCTGAAGATTAACAAATTATTGAGTGAAAAAAAGGATGAATTATTATTGAAATTACTCAATCTCAGAAGCAAACTCGTCAAGTCCTCTTTTGATGTCAATAAACTGCTTCTCTATTTGATACTTGAAGTACAAGCAGTTCAATCGACGAATCTATATGATATTTGTTTATGATTAACGAAATGGTCATATAAATTTTTACGAATCGGATCGGTTTGAGAGTTCCATTCTTGAGCGCCTTTGCAATTTCGTTTTTGAGCTCTTTAGACTCTGAAATGAACTCTCTCACACTTTGAAGCGTGTCGATGGGATCACTCAGGGTAGGTTTTGAAGAAAGAGCTGTACTCTTCTGTCCTTTATTTGATGGACTATCACCTTTGCACAGCTGAATCAAAACATCGACTTTCAGTGGGTGTTGATAGAAAGTTTGTTTGTCCCCAACGTTGCTCGTTTCTTGTCTTCTAATTGGTTTATTTTGGTCATTATATTCCTCACAAAAAGCTTCAAGATCCATCTTCACGGAAGCCAAATTATTTTTCACCCTTGTCTCTGTCTCGGAAATTTTTTTTGGTAGGGCACTGCGATTCATGATCTTCTTTAGAGAAAATTTATCGCCTTTGTCTTGATCTCGGTCATAAGGTACGTAGTTTTGACGGATACTGGTTTTTATGGCTGTACCGTTTATGGAGAGCACTTCTGTAAGAAGCAATACCAGCTCCATGATATACTTCTCTGAATGCAAAAGTCCTCTCTGATCAAACTCATCTGCCGTTTCATTTGTTTGCAATATTTCTAGAATCTCTGTGTCTTGTTCATCAAATTCACGATGCTTTGTTGAACTTTTTATGATAGGACTTATCTTTACTTCTCTCGATATTAACTTAAAGAGACTGCTGAAGCAGAATTCAGATATCATCACCAGATCCTTTTGCAGGAGGAGATCAGGCAATTTATCGGCATTGGGTGATTCAAGAAGCGGTGTTATTAGATATTGCTTAAGTTCATTGGAAGGGTATTTCTTAGCCGCCTCAATAAATAATTCCTTGAGTGGATTTTGGCCGATATCGCTTTTTGAGCTATGCACTGGAGAAGGGCTAGTCTTATTTTGAGTCGTTTCAGGAGAGCTCCTGCGTTTGTTTAATCCTAAAATTGTTGATACATTCTTCAACAGTCCGATTTTTTCGGTGACTATCTTCGTATTATGCAAGATGGTGAAAATAATTGTAAGCGTTGAAATGAAAAGGCCTCCGTTCCTATAGCAGAGGTTTTCGAAGCGCTTTCCTAAATTATTTGAACTCAGTTCTGAAGGAGGCTGCTTTACTGGTGGATAAACAACATAGAGCAGCAGTGTGGAGTGAAGAAAATCGACAAGAGTTGAAGTAAATTGGCAAATCTGACTCTCTTCCTGTTCTATCGCTTTTCCTGATTTTATAAGGAAATATTCGTAGTAGTATACGAATTGAGAGACGTTTAAAAAGATGGTCTTTCTCGCTTGCATAGCCTCAACGGTTTTATTGGTGATGAGTTCATAATCCGATTTATTTTCCTCTTGCTGCTGCCAGCTTTTTATGATAAATTCTTTTTGATCTCTGAATGTGACTTCAATTGGTTTGAGAAGCTTGAAAAAATTCTGATTCGACAGCTGTGACTGCGGCTCTGGTCCACCGCTAATTTTTTTCAGATTCGATTCGAATGCACTCTTCCCTTGCTTGGGGAATGAATCAAATTCCATCAGAGCGATTAAGCTTGAAACTCGCTGTTCTTCGTCAAATAGAGTGTAAATGATGAACCTTCGAAGAATTTTTTGGATAATGGTACGCACCTCTCCGTCAGCACCGTCTTCGTTTGGGTCGAGATTCAAAAAATCATTCAATAGATTCAAATAATTGGGGACGCATAGAAGAATTTTCATGCTGTAATGATATCGAATGGATGCATAGAGCTCTTTTAAGAACATCTTCCTCTGCGGAGCGTTGATTTGTCGTTTGATAAACTTCTCGAAAAATAATCCAATCATCCGCACATCTCTTCTCAGAACAGGAACTTTTTCTTGTCGGTCATTCAGCTTCGTTTGAAGAATGGTTTGTACGAGAGCTCTATACGTCAGAGGTTCGATATTTTCCAGACAGTAATTATAAAGTTTCAGATATTGAGAGTACACTTCTTTTTGATCTATAATATGTTATTAGCAATAAAGTTGTTAGTTAAATGAAGAGATGAGGATTTGTTTTTACTTTGTTCTTTATCATTTGCGAGGCTAACTGAAGCACCGAAAAGGAAGTCTGCTAAAAGCAAATTTGCTTTCTTAATACTTGCATCATCTAATCTAGCTGGGTTTCTACTGACATTATCGTCGACGCGCTGCTCAAAAATTAATATTCTCGAGATTTGAAGGCAGCAAGAGAGTAGAATATCCAATTCGTCTTTTTCTAGCATCCGTTCCGCGAACCTTGTAAGCCGTCTTTTCCCAGCAACATTCGATGCACTTAAATCACGTTTTGAACGGACATAGAGAATGCAATAAGTGATAAAATCTCGAATTTTGTGCTTTTGTAAGCTCTCTCTCACTCTTTCAACATGTGACTTATTTTCTATGTCATTTTTTTATGGAAATCCCATTGACTTTGCTTTTTAGAAAATATTAATTACCTATTTCCAAGAGATTGAGAATAATTTTCAGAAATTCGAGTAAGAACACCGTTGGTCCACAAGAAGAAAGATATCTAACAACATGTCCACACTCTTCCTCAATGATTTGATCGGATTCGGCTTTATAGTTTGAGTCTCTGTCAGGAGGGTTCGCTTCGATTGAAGTTGAGAGTGCCTAATGAATGAGATATTGTAATCTTCTGCTTCAGAAAAAACGATTTTTACGTAGAATATAGTCTGCCGAAGTTTTTCATTGTAGATCTTTTTATCATCGTCTTTCTTGACCTCTTCCGCTTTGGATACTGGATCTGATTGTGATGTCTGCACACCTAGTAGTCCAACTTCAGGAATAGTGTTCGCTAAAAAATGTTAGATAATTCTTCTTTGAAAGTGGTTTACTTGACTTTGAAACAGTGGGAATGGCAGGACCTTCTGACCTCAATTGCATTTGGAGCTGGAGTAATAATGTGCTAAATTTCAACTCCTTCTTAAAATGATAATAAATTCCTGGATCTTTTAGAGTCTCCTCGGCCCGATCAAACACCATGTTCTATAGCATGAAATAAATTAGCCTTCCTACCCAAAGAAACAGTATCATTTTACTTTTAATTTGTAATTGCATTCTTGCCATATATCAAAGTTGAAAAGTGTGCTGACGAATCCACGGTACCGAGCCTCTGTGTTACTGATGCTCTTTATAAATTCTACCAGTCGATCAAGGATCTCCTTGTTTACGCCAAACCTCGTCACATACTGATAATCATAATATAAATGTTAATACATCTTCATGGCTATAAGTCTTACGAGTTTTAGGAGTCTTGCAATATAGTGAAATCCGTTCTGCTGGTTCAAAAAGATGACGACATCCTCTTTGTTGCTGCTCTTACATAACACCTGAATGATCTCGATAATTTCACATAGGATTTTATGTCGGTGAGTATTTTCGAATTTAGTTTGGTCAAAGTTATTGAGAAGGTCGAACGCATACAGTATTATTTCCAAGTTACCAATTGAAAATAACACGTCTTCAAATCGACTCTTCTCGAAGTAAGATACTCCATTTGCTCTGATCTCATGTTTCTTTTCAGGCTTACGATCAAAAAGAAGCAGTCTGCTCTTCTTATTTTTTTCAAGGTTATCCAGAACGCTGATGATACTATGTGCGATCTTGTCGTCTTTTTTGACAATATCGACCCACTGATTTTCCTCTTCAACACTTGTCTTATTTAGAACTGGAAAAGCACTCAGATTCAGAAGTGCCTGCGATTCAAATTGTTCATAGTCCATCACTTCCTCAGCCTTGGAGCTAAACAGTCCTCCTTTTTTGGACTTTTTTATTGCAACGCTTGAGTCATTCTGAATGTCAGTGTTCTCGCTCCTCGCTTTCATCTTTTTTGCGATATCTTCCATCTCATTTTCGGTAAGGTCTTTCTTGAGGAGGTAAAATTTTTTGATTTGGCCACAAAAACTATGCTCCACTTTAATCACGAGCTCTTCTTTTAAGCTTTCTGCCTTCGATAATGGGACAAATTTGGGTGGAGATGTTCCAATACTAAAATCTTGAACACTTCCAAAAGAATCGATTACTGATGCCAATGAGCCGGACGAGTAACTTTTTGGCAGCTTTTTGAGGATTACAGCATCAGAATTTCCGTGTACTAAGTACATTTGAAACTGGAGTTGGAGAAAGTAAGACATAATAAACAAAAAATGATTTAAGATTTACTCCCTTTTTTTCGGTGAACGTTAAGAAAATTGTGCACCACTCGTTTTCTTTTGGGCAGTAATCAAAGCAATCTCTAGACTCTCTAACTGTGCCTTCTTTCTTGCGAATCTTACCCTATTTGGAAGGAAGAAAAAATCATGTTTAAATCAGGAATTAGAAACTAAAGCTACCTCGAGCACAAGCACATGTTTTTTATTTTGAATTCCAATGCAGAGCTCAAGAGTTACATTGGCCCCGGCCACGCTAAAAATTCTTGGAAAATATAAATCATTGCTGTTTTCTAAGACAGTCGATTGACGAGAAAATTTCTCAGTTGAATTCTGGCTGCTCATCATCGGGATGGTAGCGAAGGTTTTGTCCAAATTGCTTTGATTAATTTCGTTAGCCGACTCCAAGTTTGCGAGCGAGCTCTTTTTATTGTCTGCTATACCAACTCTCTTTTCCAAATTTTGGTAGCTACTAATAACTTTTCTCTTGTCAGCCGCTACCAAATTCTCAATTCGGAAGGTCATTAAAAAAGTCAGGTTCGATCTGAATGACTGATTCAGGTTTGAGATAATAATTCCTGAATGATCTCCATTGAAATTGATAAAATTCTCATTGTCTTCGGAGCTTCAGGTTCAAATTATTAGCATGAGCAAAGTTAGTATGAATGGAATACTGCTTTAGGACATCTGTCAAAATCTTCAGAGAGTAACTTAAAGTAGTGTAATAGTTAGTAACGTTCCCCATTCTACTAATGAAATCAGCTCTCGCGAAGTCCGATACCAGTGAGTTGAGATAATTTGAATGATATTCCCAATAATCATATCTAAGGCATCTCATGAATGCCTTCATTCTTGATACGTTAACTCCCACTTTTAATACATGGGCAACCAAGTTTTTAAGAAGCTTTTTCGTGTCATGATCCGTCTCTATTTTCATGTATAATATCATCTTCTCTATGACTTCGCTCTAGTAAAGGATGATAATAATGAGTCTACTTTGTTGGGTTTAATCATCAATTACTTGTGCACATGCGCCCGCATTTGAAAGAGAACTTGCTGTCATATGATCTAGAATTTGCAGGTAAAACTTTTTGACTTTGCTGCTTGCATTCCATTCAAACAGACATTTTAAGAGCATGGACAGAAAGAATTGCTCCTTGATTTGAATATATTTGCAGATTGGAGCGAAATCGCTGTAGGGGATATTGTCTAATTTTTCTTCGAGTGTTCCAATTTTGTTTAAGAATAATGGTCGCTCAACAATGAAGTAGTAATAGCCTTTGGTTGCAAGAACGAATAAAGAGTTGCATATCTCTAAAATATCTTCTGTCTGGAATTGATCGCGTAAGCTCGAAAGCATCGTGTACAGTTTCCCATAGCAACCCAACTCAGTCAAAATAGCATGCAGTCTGGGGCTAATTAAGAGGATACTTGAAGTCATCTTCAATACGTTTTTGGCGATTACTTTATCCATCAAACTAAGAAGATAGAGCAGGTTAACAGAAAGATACTCCTACTCAATTGGCTTACATTTCGGACATAGAGACGTCTAGAAGGCTATCGTAATATTCGACGAAGGCGAGGAGAATCATTTGAGCATCATTGCTTCTCTGAGAAAAGGAAAAAGGATTTTAGTGGGAACAAAATGGGGATATCTTACTTGAGTATTAAAAATCATTTCATCATGGGAAGTCGTGGATTTAGCTTCAAAAAATGCTTCAAAGTCGAGAATATTTCCCTCTTCGATGAGAGTAATGTAGAGCCTAATGATGAAGCTGAATATTTTTTGAGCAAAGAGAGCTTCTTCCGGGTCGTTTTTATTAAAACAATTTTTGATGGATTCAGTATATCGTCTCAAGCAATGAAACACTCTTTTACGGAGCTCAGCATCTAGGTTGTCGTCATCTTCAGAAAACTGAATTCTATCAAAGAATTGTTCCATCAGATACAACACAATCAATTTGCGCTCTGGAGTGAAACACTTCTGAAATATTTGAACTACAAGACTCTCAGTCAGCGCCAATTGATACATAAGCGCCGCGGATCCACAAATAGCATCAACGATTTGCTTGAGGAGCTCTTTATATTTCATTACGACCTCTGCAGAACACTCGTTTAAGAAACTCCAGACTGAGTCAATAACCTCAAATCCTTTATTTCGAACATCCAGCGTTTTCCGCAAGAAAAAAAATCGAGTTCTACCATATTATAAGTAATTTTATTTTTCTTTGAGATGCATTTTCCTAATAATACAATTCTTAGAAACACTATTGAGCACGGTTGTTTCGGCTGAACAATACAAACGCATCCTGAGAATTGTATTCAAAAACATCCACATGAAATGCTTTCATCAAGGAGAAAGTAAAGAGGAGGTGAGCAACCTCTGGTTTGCAATAGAGGAAATCGCAAAATTGAGACCTGAATATACTTGCTACTTAGTTGCTGTGCAGGTCGAAAGTCTCCAAAATATGCTTGAAAATCCTGAAGATGACTCAAATCGCAGCAGCATGTTCACTATTGAAGAAATTTTCGAGAAAGTTGTTCGGCAAATAGGCACAGTACGTCAAATGATAGACGAAAAAAC
>ENA-UOTX01002078-UOTX01002078.1-compost-metagenome-genome-assembly--contig:-NODE-2078-length-11043-cov-22.846799_pt1 | contig 11043 bp, 6 predicted proteins | sample MGYA00238143_ERZ746982 | MGnify/ENA primary metagenome ERZ746982 (study PRJEB28758, sample SAMN06268862) | compost metagenome | isolation source: single cell | place: USA: California, Emeryville, Joint... | reverse complement strand
GCTTATTTCATGATAGGGAACGAAAATCGAGAATTGTTGATGGGGTTCTATTTGCTCTTGATCGCAATGGCGAACCTGTATGCGATTTCTTATGTGATGTTCGTGATCTATCTTCTCTCCAAGAAGAAAGCTGTGGATGGACTTGGAAAATTCAAACATAGCACATTTTGGAAGCTGTTGGTCAAAATTTTCATTGAAAAGAGGAGCAGAGGAGGAAAGAAGGAACCAGACTCTAACTCTATTGATAGCCCCTTATATCAAAGTCAAGCAAGTCTCGATTCGTTTTATACACAATCAGAAGACCAAAATCCCAAAGGAGCTGAGAATGGAAAGCAAGGTCAAGTACAAGAGCTCTCTGTAAAATTATGAGAAGATCCCTGAAGCATTTTCTTACTTTTTCTAATTATTGGAATTACGTACCTTAATCAATATTTATCTTGGAGATTTCATAGTTCTATTCAAAATTTTACCTGAGACATAGAGTAAAGTAGACAATCCAATTTTCGAGGCTTGATATTTGAGTAATTAACGAAATCAAAGCCTCGAAAGGATCCAAAACACGCGAATTTGGAAGGAACTGCTATTTTATGAGCTGCGAAAACTTTATTAATTGCTATCTATCCCATCGTATCTAATACTCGTTTTCAAAAAAGAATCCGAGTTCTCCTATCTTGCTTTTAATTAAACACACTTTCAATTTTGTTAAACCACCAAGAAAATGAATTAACTATACGAATTCACTCTCTCTATCACAAATTTCAGTCATCCGGCCTTTCTCTACAAGCAGCACCTTCTCTGCCACTATTTCGCCAATACTTCTCTAAATTTTGAGAATGGAAACAGAAAAACAGAAAATCTTTGTAAAAATAGTCTAATATGCCCAGACAATCTTTGCTGACGCAAAGCAGAGCCGTGCGTTGGTTTCTCCACGTCTTATCAGAAATTATCAGATTCTTAACAGAAGTAGAATAATTTTATATTTTCTTATGAGTTGGCGTTAAACAATCAGATTTACTCCTCAAACAGAAGCTTTATTTTGCAAATTTATAAGGCTACTTTCAACGCACTCACTTATGGCTCCTCGGGATGTCTTTGGGGACATATGCGATCTTGCTTATCGTGTTATTTTGGTGCAGGAAGCTTGCTAGAAAGGCCCCATGGAACTATTTCCTCTTCTTTTTCTTTACAATTGCGCAAGCTTACTTCGTATCAGGGATATGTGCTACATTTTCAACCGAAGGCATGATAAGTCAGGTGATAATTTCAGCTGGAATGACAGCAGGAGTGACGGTATCAGTAGCACTTTATGTGATGATCAAAAAGGCAGATTCAGAATACTTAATTGGCGGCTTCTGGGCATTTTTCTGCCCTTGTCTATTTATTATCCTGCTGTTCTGTCTCTCTATCTGAGCATTTAAATTCAGTGCTCTCGCTTCCTTTTCGAGCGCGATACTTGCTGTGATCTCCTGTGCGTTCCTGATCCTGGCGACCGACTCGTTAGCAAAGGGAGTAGAAGATCACATTGAGGTTGATGACTATGTTCTGGGAGTGGTCACAGTTCATGTTGATATTATCGGTGGTTTCCTTTTTTTGATTGCTGTGTGTGCTGGTGCACGTAACCACAGAAGAAGGTGAAAGTCATCTCACGATAACTCAACTGTGAATAAATTATATCAGCTGTCAATAGAATTTCTCTGATGATTTTGACATTACTGTAACATTCTGTATGATTTTTTTTTGAAAAATCTTCTGAAAAAGAGCTAACATCAGCACAACATTCATAACTAAGCTCTCAAAATTGATATTTTCTTCCTCAAAAAGCTCAACCTAAGCCAAGACGGTAATGAGATTTTCACAATTAGTTTTGCACAATGATGCTTGTGAGCTGGGTAAATCAAAGCTTCAACTAATTAATATCAGTATATTGGAAAACTCACCATTAAATAGAGAAACTCACGCAACATTGGATTAAAATTGAAAATTCAGTGTGGATTTGAGAGTTAAAAAAAGAACACTTGTGAACCACAAAATTTTTCAGTTTTTTCTCTCTTTTTTTGGTTAGAAACTTAAGAAGTACTTGTTCAGGTTTCGGTTTAAATTGAAAGTTCTATACATAAGCTGGGCTGCGCGCCTTTCTGTTGATTAAGACAGCCCCAGTGCATATCAAATGTCCTTTTTTTGAAAAAAATCGTTAGTACAGTAGATGAGAGAAAAATCAGTTATTCTTCGAAAATAGAGAGGCTATTTTGAAACCGTGACTATTAATAGTTAATTTCTTTATTTCAAATTTAAAAACTATTGCAGTAGCCTTCGAAAGCTTGACAACATGACCGAAGCTATTGGAATTATGAATGAAGCTTTCTTCGTCTCTAGAGGCGATCTCCTTCAATGGATCAACTCAACTTTTCAAGTAAATAAGCATCCCGCACACTCACCTAACGAATTTCATTAGCTGAATGTCACCAAAATCGAACAACTTGGCACTGGAGCTGTCTACTGTCAAATTCTGGACGCCATCCATGTTGGCAAAGTCCCGCTCTCCAAGGTGAACTGGAAAGCCAAATTAGAATGGGAATTCGTGAACAACTTCAAAATCCTTCAGCAAAGCTTCCTCAAATTCAAAATGAACAAGCATATTGAGGTAATCCCTCTCTATTTGGAGCATTAGCCAACTCTATTTGCTTTACCCACATAGGTCGAGAGGCTCGTCAAGGCTAAATATCAAGACAACCTCGAATTCGCACAGTGGATGAAACGGTATTTTGATCTTAATGGCGGAGGCGCTAAGGACTATGATGCGGTTGGTCGTCGTGGTGGAGTGGAGCCCGATTTCAGTTTCACTGAAAAAACAACAGGTCGAGGAGCTGAGAGGGACAAAGGATACAACCCACGAGAGAAAATTTCAAAGAAAAAAGAACTGAGAAGCCTCAGTCCGGCTCAAGAGCCGATTTCTAAAGGTCCGCATTTTTCAAACCTTCTCTCCAAGAAAGGGTTACACACCAAAGAAAACTCTGATGAGATTCACAAGCTGCACAAGTATTTGCTTGATATGCGAAAACTCCTCCTCGAGGACGAAAAAGTCGACCCTAAAGGCAAATTGGATCTTCTTGGAGCTATTTTGGAGAAGTCTCTTTCAAGCAAAATATTCACTGCGGACAAAGAAAATACCATTGGTGACGACAATTAGATTGTTTGAAAAAAAATTTGTTTTCTTTTTATCGCCTTTATAACTTTTTATCTTAAAATCATATGATTACGCGTTTCAATTACACTCATTTAAGGATAAGCTTTATATTCGTTTCGTCAAGAGAGAAAATGCTTATATTTGAACCTCACTCAGGTTAAAACCTTTCAATAAGCCTTTTTGATGAGCAAGCATAGAGAGATAGAACTGAAATACCTAAGTTAAGACTATTTTAGGAATGGAACTTCAAATATATTTGCTAATGTAATGCTATCAGAATCAAAGCGAAGTTATCTATTTGGATTTAGTATGCGACTCGGCTGAGCCTTGCTTGTATTTTACGATATATCCAAGCAATATCACAGCTCCAACGAGAGCTAAAAGCACAGAGGTCACTCTAAGGACGTCTTGTCTATGATTTTCAGCCGTAGTGTTGAAGGCTTGGTATTTAAGCTGAGCTAAATTGGTCTCGTCTTGTGAATGCGAGGTATATATTTTAGAGCTTACGGCTCCGAGTAGCCAGCCGGCATCAGTGGGCTGGTCATTGCTTTGTCTGGTCTTGATGTGGAGGTCAAGAGTCTCCCCTTTAATCATGCTGGAGAGCTGATACGTGAGAATCTCCAAACTGAGGCAAAATTCAACTGTATCAAAAGCTTTCGTTTCAGCGGATTTTTCAAAGTCACCTTCACAAGCGGCCTTTGCTAAATCTCTAATCTCCTTTAGTTTCACAGGGTACTCCTCAGTGTTGGAATCAACGTTCTCTTGGTGGGCAATAAAGCTCAATAGCTCCCGATTCTCAATAATAACCCGAAGTCCTTTGGCGATGTCCTCGGTAGATACCTTAACAACTGGAGGACGACCATAATGAATTGGCCTGTCGAACTCCGTTCGCGCCTCGTAAAATTTGTTCGTTGAACTGAAATAGAGACTGACCAGGTCCTTGCAGGCTTTTGCGCTTTTCGCACGGGAAGTTTGATTGTCTCGATAGAAGCATTTATTGTCTTTTGGAGCGGCCTTGCGTAAGTCCTCGATCATCTGAGGAATCGTGTAAAAAGGAGTAAAATAGACGAATTCCTCGGCTCTTCCGCTGCTTCTTTTGATGTCGATGACCTGCACTGAGGCGTTGTATTCGGCTTGGAGCAGGAAATGAGGTCCAGCAGCATAAAATCCATCACGATTCCAGCCTAAGAACACTCGTAAAGGTCTGGACTCGGTGGTTTTTTCGATATCAATGATTCCTTTCTTAATATCATATGATTCAGAGAAGAGCACGTCTCCGAGGTTATGATACACAGCGTATTCTTCATAGCTGACTCTTGAGGAGCATGTAGCACATAGTTTAATAGTATTCAATGGCGCGATAGCGTGTTTCATAAGCCGGATCTTAAGATCGATGGTCTCACTGTTCTCGAAGCAGACCTCTGGAGGGACCAAGATGATCAACGTGGTGTTCTTGTCTTCTTTGTAATGACTCTTGATATCATCGAATAGCTCTTGGATCAGCGACTTATAATCAAACGCGTCATCGACAAAACGAGATGTGAAGTTGCCGTTTTTTCGAGTGCTTACGATCGACTGGATGCCTTGAGCTTTCGGAATGCTATTCTCGGAAAAGATAATATCATACTGCAGAAGCGAGAGTGAAATATGGTCAGTTTGGATAGTAAGGAGAAAAACATATTGGTCAGTGAGAATAAGTTTCCAGTCAGGATTGTGGTGAGCGGATTCTGGGTTAGCGTAAATAATCAAAAAATCTTCAATTGCTTTGGTAGCAGCAGCCTCGCTGGGATTGGGAATGCTTTTTATCACGAGGAAGTGGTCTGGCTGAGTTGTCCCGGTGTGAGCAATGGAGAAGGTTGCGCTGAAGAGAGTAGCGAGAAGGAGAAACTGTTTGAAGCCTGTGGTCAATATCATTTGCGATAATTAATTGAAAATTTATTTACGTGGAAGGAAACGGACAAATTAGGATTGCGTGTGATAGCAGGCTGAAATTTAGTGTAAAGGAGTTTAAAACGTTTTAGGAAAATCAAGAGTGAGGAAGAAGCAATTACGCTATATTTATAATGGTTGAGGAAACTAGCATCTTGATAAGAATTGTTAGAGTTTTTAGCAACTAATTAATTTTTTTTTTAATAGATTTGCAAAGACAGCTATTGATTTGTATAGTTTGCTTCACAGGATCGAATATTTTATCAAGAGAGGCTCATTGTTTGTGTCTTGTTCATTGTGGATATGTGTGATTTCGAAACTATGCAAAATGCACTATTTAATATGTGTTTTATGCGATAGTAGCGTTAATGCTTGATCGTACTTTGAAATATGAAAGGATAATGAAAACTTTCATAACTATAACTTCCAATAGATTTAGCAGCCGATCAGACTTTCCAGTGAAACAATTGCCAAGATTCGGTGAATATACTACTCTCGTTGTAAATTGTAAAAAACTCCTCAAAACTTTGTTTCCTCTCTCACAATCTCGTAATAAGTCCTTGTGCTTACAATTGTCACAAAAAAAAACTGCAAAGTAATTTTAGCCTTTTCATTACCTCGATCGAATTCATTTTCTAAATAGAAAACAGTCCAATCTGTTCTTCTTTCTATTTATCTTTCATGTTTATTAACCTCGTGAGAGAAAGCGCTTTTATGATGTCACTTAGCATGGCCTTAATAATACGATATGTCTTTTTTGAACAGAATGTCATGATTAAGGAGTCTAAGTTTATAATTCACCAATATATGACCTGTTCGAATAGAAATTAATTAATAACGAAGTTTAGTCGATTTTTACATGGGAAACAAAGAATCAAAAGACGATCCAACTCAAGGATCATCCAAGTATGCATTCAATGAAAAGGAGCTAGCAGGCATCAAGAAGGTCTACGATGAATTAATCGCCTCGGATCCTAGGTATTTCTTGCAAAATCTCTATATATTTACTCAAAATTAGCCACAAAACGATCTCGAAGCGAGCTTTGGAAGCCAAATTCCCTGAAAACCCGACTTTTGCCGCTAAATTACATGCTTGGATGAGTAAGAAAAGCGACAAGGGCGAGATCACCTTTGATTCATTCGCTCGCATTGGTATTTACAAGCAGCTACCTCTGGTTAAACTTTTTTACAGTCGAGATCTTCATTAAGGACCCTGACGAATATAAACTCGCTCAAGGGGTTAGCAATTTCGAGCGCATTGAACTATTCGCGTTGGCTTCTCTAGAGAAATACGAAATAAGCAAAGATGAAACGATGAATATCAGTCTGACTTATCCTGATAGCATCACGATAGTGAACGTATTCATTCGTATGGTGCATTATCGAAACATAAATATGATAGGAAATGCTGAGGATGTTTAGAGAAGGCGATGAATCGGAGAAAGATAGCACTGGTGCGAGAGCTGTCACGAACAAGATTTTTGGTATATTATTATGATATGAAACATGAATAATTCCTAATCTCTTTAGAAAATAAGGATGAGAAACACGATTATAGCTTCTATTTTTATCAGCTGAAAGACCGCATGAGGTTCGCCAACAAAATGATCACCTATTACTTCTTGGGCAAATTCGTGGATACGACCTTCAGCCGTAACCTCCACCTCCCGAAGCTTAACGGTCCTACTACCATTCTCACTAAACAGCTGTTGACCTTATTCTGGTTGAATAACCCGCAATTCCAAAAACTTGAGAAACTCGATCTCCTTTATTCAATGAACACTTCGGGAAGTTCATTTAACAGACTAGCTTATGCAATAGCCGGCTATAGTGGACCAACGCTTTTCTTGATAAAGCATTATGATACGAAACCTGTTGGAGATTCAACTGATCCTGACGCCGGTGCTTGCATTTTCGGAGCTTATTCAACCATTGTTTGGAAAGAGGAGCTCGCGTACCAGGGAACAAATGAGACTTTTATCTTCTCTTTGCTGCCGCGATATAAGCAATTCCAAGCTTACAGAGGAGATGGCGGGAAGAATTACGCTTATTTTAACACACGCAAGATAGCCCATTCGAAATTTAAGGTTGGCTTAGGGTTTGGAGGCAACGATTTTACAAATTTCAGGCTCTGGATCGATGAGGATATGGAAGCTGGGTGCCACGTAAATCCTGATGATGCGACATATGAGAAAGGATATATAGCTCGGCCTGATATTTCCAAATTGAATGTAATAATCTTCATGTGTTTGCGAAATAAATTGCTAATTTTTCAACCTCCATAGATTCAGCAAATCGAGGTATGGGGTCTGGGTGGCGACGTCGCGCGTCAGCAGCAAGAGAGATTCCGCGCGCTGGAAGCTGAACAGTAAGATTCGTTTTGTTTTTCGTGGTTAACCGAGATTTCCTAGGATTGAAAAATCGCGAAAGGTCGATAGAAAAGCGTTTTTAGACACTCAATTCGACAGAGAAGTTCTCTTTGAAAAGACATTTGCTGTCGCGAATAATAGGGAGGATAGAGACTAGATATTGTGAGTCTCCTTTGTTGTATATCACATGAATATCTTTATTACCGGAAATTTTATGTTCGTTCAAAAATAAAATGAAAAGGAGTTTTTAAATTTTCAAATAAACGACACAATAGTATTTAAAAAAAAGAAGAAGAGCAACCTAAGAAATCAATATGTCAGCACTTAGAGTAAATCCCATTGACTATTCATTGAAGATTGAGTTTATCTATTAGAACGCTCGTAACAAGTTGAATTTGGATGAGAGCTTCGGCAAGGAAAGCGGCAAAATTGAAAAACTTAGCACACCTTCCGCGTCTTCGTTGCATCGCGGCACTGAGGATATATTTGAGAACCTTAATTCTTTTCGGGATGATATAAGGAAGAAGATCAATGAGAAGTTTAAGAATGAAAGCAAGCCTTTGAGTAGAAACGACAGCAAAACCGCCGTTGTCAGCAATCCTGTGGCGGCTGAGGGAACGCGAGGGTTTGTGTCGATTCAAATGGAGCAAACAACATCAATTTATGCGGACTTACTAAGCGCCGTGAGAGGAGCTAGCACAACGAGAAATCAAAATCCTTCACCGAAAAGAAACCCATTGGGAGGATTAAGCAGCCTTAAGGAGGAAATATTCAAAAAGAAAGTACTCGAAGCAAATGATGCACGATTGGCGCAAAGAAATAAGGCACCTTTTGGCAGCACTACGAAAAACTTGTCTTTGAAAGCCTCAACGCACTCGTTCAAAGAGAATTTAAGGCCAATGACAACAAGTACGCCGCTTGGAGAGAAAACCAAAAGCGTTGCTGATCTGAAATCGTATTCATTGTTTCCGTGATCGAGCATGCCTTATGCTTCATGTATGTAATAGGAGAATCAGCGAGTTGAAAAAATCAATGAATCTGCAAGACGAAAACAAACTTTTCCAAAGCATTCCAACCGAGAGCACGATTGCGACAGGGAAGAGCTTAACTCAGTTAACTCAGGGCAATGACACAAGAGAAAATTTGTCGAAAATATTGTAAATTTCTGTAATTATTATTGCAGTTAATGTTGTTAAAATAGTGATTCAATGGACCAAAACCGAACTCCTGGTGCGAAGGCGGGCGCAGCTAACAAAGAAAACCCTTTCTTGGAGCTTTCTGCGGAGTTAGACAGAATCCGTTATCAAAGCAAAAAGGATCTTGAGAAAACGCCTGTGGACAAGCTAGCAGCGCGATATCAGTCTCGTGGCACAAATTTGCTGACTCCAACGGCTTCTGATGCTTCTTTTGCGAAAGGCTTTGATAAGACTCCGAAATCTTTTGCTGGTGAAGAAGGAGGAAATAAAGCTGAGTCAAAGAAGAATACTTTCAATGAAATTGTCTCGTTGAATAAGGTTTATGATTTTCAGGATGCGCTCAAAGGAGTTAGTATGCAAGAATTTGATAATCTACCAACAGGGTAAGTGTATTTCTAAGGGAAAAGTTAGTTTATTTGTTTTTGATTAGTTTGGTCGAAGAGTTAGTGAATCTCAGCTCGATGATCATGCAAAAAGTGAAGGATTCAAAGCACTATGCGAAACAATCTCGGTTATAATATTGAAGAAGAACGAACTTGAACATTGAATGTGAATAGACTCTTAATGCCTTGATATTTCTCGATTTTTTGCGACCAGGATTTATTTATTATTACAAACCTATTAAATTGAAAACAAAAAAAGCTAAATACATTGCCAATGACTTGCTATTCTCTCGTCATTCAATTTTAACCTTTCTTCTAGAAAAATTTAAATTTTGCCGACGTAGAGCCCAAATATATATATATTTCCCGAGCATCTCTTTAAATGACGAATTAAGTCGCACGACTTTTAAAAAATTATATAATTCTTAAGCTGAATTTTAAATCTTTTATCACAAACAGATGGAAACCATCTCGTCAAAACCCAGAATAGCCATCATTGGAGCCGGACCAACCGGCTTGCTCTCCTGTTGACACCTAAAAGACATCGCAGACGTTACAGTTTTTGAAGCCAAGTCGAAAGTTGGAGCACTTTGGAATTATTTTGAGATCAACAAACATAACCATCCAAATTTGCAACAAGATCCTTAATACCAGCTTTATGGCAGTCTCCACTCTTCGCTTTATGAAAATCTCATCTGCGATATTCCTAAGCACTGCATGACCTATAAAGACTTTCCACACAAAGAGAATACTCCTTATATTCTAACCAGCCAACAATTCTTCCAATATCTAAACGACTATAGCGAACATTTCGGCCTTACCAGATTTATTCAATTTGAAACGCTTGTCCTTTCCGTCAATCTCACTCAGAATGTTTCTTCAGCTGAAATTGAAAATTTTGGGTTGAAAGAAGAAGAAAAGCGAAAATTTATTGTAACTACGGCAAAAATGGACAACCAGAAAGAGAAAATGCGTCAATTCTTTGATTACGTTTTTGTTTGCAACGGACATTTTTCCAAGCCACATATACCAAACATTCCAGGCCAAGACGAGTTTGATGGAAAGCAAATCCATACACACGACCTCAAAACGATTGATCCAGAACTATTTCATAAGAAAAATGTACTTATTGTCGGGACGAGCATTTCTGCTAATGACCAGATCCACATCCTATTAGGAGAGCGTGCTCTCAAGCAAAACGTTGAAGTTAATACTCTATTTGTCACGGGAACGGGTATGGGACTTATTACAAAAAGCACCGAGTTAATGCCTTGGAGAAAATCAGGGAAACTTGTGCTGAAAGGAGGAGAGGTCATTTCATCTCCAAGCTCGATGGATCAGGATAAAATACCTGCAAAAGACGATCAGATGATGGCTCCAGTTGAAGAAAAGAAAGAAATTCCAGCGCCGATTAAATCAAAAACCACTTCCTCAGAGCAGACTTCTCAATCTACTCCCGAGGTGACGAAAGGAGGTGGAAAAAGCCTCCATAGTGGTCGAAAAGTTGTATTTAATGATGGAACCAGCAAAACGATAGATACGATTATTTATGCGACTGGGTATTTACATTGTTTGCCTTTCCTGACCAACACATCCGATAACTTAATCGAATTCTCGAAGGATGATCCGGGTTATTATTATGGTCCATTATACATGCGGATGTTCGCGATAAGAGAGCCGAACTTGATCTTCATTGGTAATTTTTCGAGAGCTTATGTGGGTCATCCAACGTTCGAGAGACAAGTTATGCTCGCGAAACAAGTTATTGAAGGCAAAGTTAAGCTTCCAAGCCAATCGCAGATGCTTGAAGAGTTAGAAGCAGAGTTGAAGAAATTCGATGAGTCGAGTTACGGTCGTAAGGGGTATTTATTCAATGGGACGGAATTTTTTGTGTGGAAGTATAATCGTGATATGATAAAAATGAATACGATGGAAGAGGATGAAAGCTACAAAATAATTGAACCGGTTGAAATGGCGATCCT
>ENA-UOTX01002077-UOTX01002077.1-compost-metagenome-genome-assembly--contig:-NODE-2077-length-11044-cov-46.645026_pt1 | contig 11044 bp, 9 predicted proteins | sample MGYA00238143_ERZ746982 | MGnify/ENA primary metagenome ERZ746982 (study PRJEB28758, sample SAMN06268862) | compost metagenome | isolation source: single cell | place: USA: California, Emeryville, Joint... | reverse complement strand
GCCAGCCTGGTTCAGACATTTATGGCAACAGCGTGTCTCTCGATGAAATGAAAATTTTCCTTCTGTTGATGAAAGAGCAGAGCTTAGAGAAGTTATTGCTGACTCAGAATAGTCGTGAATCGTTTTAGTTGTGCGCTTTTTATATTCTGATTCGCTTGTATTGGCTCAAATGTCAATGTTTTTAACTGTTTTTTGTTTCTGGATTCTTCCGTTGCTAACTATCAGCTAATATTATTATCAAGTTATCAACACTCTCTTCCGACCCCAGAGAGACCCTGAGATGGATTTATAGTCTTAAGACTATACTGGATAAAGAATCAATGTTATTTATAAGAGTCTAATACCAATCTCAAGCAAGATAATAAATATTAGGTTGCTTCTAAAAAGAATTCTATACATAAACAAGGGGAACTGAGAGGTATTAGTGTATGAAGCTAAATAATAAATAAGTTACAAAATCTTGTTGAATAATATAAAAAGTGCAAAAATTCTTGCTTGTTTATCATAACGTGAGGTCATTAAATAAATAACTTGCCGAAGGAGCCTGGCTTTAGCGTCTGGGGTTTATTGTAAATATGCGTATTGAGCTAGTGGAAATATTAATAATAAGAAAGATCGTAGCGCGTACCTGTAATTTCAACGTTTTGAGCCATTGAGCGTGATCTTGGAAGATTCCTGCGACCCTGTTCTTCGTATCAGTTGATTTCATTACCTCTCGCTTGGCAAAGAAATGATTTTGCTCAGGGACGTAGCTCTTCAACTTAGTGTCAAGCATGCGGTTTAAGTTATTGTAGCTATAGTCATTGCTGCGAGACCTTTTACCCGTCGGGTCCGTCTCCAGTCTCTGATTTGTGCGACCCATCATCAGTCGATCATATTTCCTTTCGATGTCTATCGACGAAGCTTCAAGCTCGCTGCATTCGCTATCGTTCAGCAGGCCCACTTCCACTCCAGCAGGAGCGCGCGTTCTGACTCCATCATTCTGCGCTTGAGCCCCAGTTTCAGTCTCTAAGACGCCTTTCCATCGTTGATAGAACTTTTTCACTTCTGCATCTTCGTCTTCAGTCGCTAAGCTGCTGAGAAATTCTTGCTTTTGATTCTGGTACTGGATAAAATCACATTTTTAAAAGATTGACAACGAGAAAACAGGTCATTACGTTCTCGAGGAATGGCTCTCTGTAAGTAACCTCCATTTCGGTATAGAAGTTGTACAGGCTATTCAACTCTTCTAATAATAACCGGGGTTTGTAAGTTTAATTGCTGAGCTCATATCCTTTACCAAAATCGTCTGTGTCGGCAATATTGTAAATTGCCTCGCCGATTTTTCGCAACGCGGCTTCTTTATTTTTGATTTTCGTCTCATTTTCTCTGATAATATAGATTTCTTGATTCAATTTCGCAATTTGTTTGTTCAGATCATCTTTCATATTCTTCAGCCTTGCTTTCCTATATCAACAAAATAAATAGGCTTTAATTTGACGAAGTCTTGGAGTCGGATTACACAAGCGCGGCATCACGTGTATTTTCTTTAGAGTTTGCGCTTTCTTGACGATACTTCTCCTGATCCATTAGAACGTACTTCTGAGCTCGCTTTAGAATGACTTTATCGTTGAGAAGACGCTCTTTTAATTGGTCAAGTTTGCGGATTTCGATCTTGAGTATTTTATCCCATTCACTAAATTATATGAGCTTCAACCCTACTAAACAATAGAATCGCTTACTTTAGCCTCGCGATTCGTTCGTGACTGCTAAGAGGAACCCCAGTCGGTATTTTGGTTTCAATGATGCTAGATTCCTCTGACTCAATATTCTCAATTTCTTTAACATTTGCCGGATTTACGGTATTTCGAGCCTAATGAAAGTCATTCATTACAACTGCAGTCTCAGCTGATTTTACTGTAACCAGAGCCTTAATTTCATCAAATTCTTTTTTCAGGTTGACCAACGTATTCGAGGTAGTGTCTCGCGAAATCGGCGTCGATACGCTCACAGGAGACACAGACCTCTTCGTTGTGTTTGTAACCATGCTAATATCAACATTTGATAAAGTATTTTGAATCTCTCTGTCTTTTTCTTGGATCTGCCTCTTGAGCGAATCGTAAATCTGCTTTTTCTATTTGAAAGTATTATTTTTCAATTTCCATACTCAAGAAACTACTGTTTTTTGCGCGTCTTCTTTGCTCTTAAATTCTCGCTTGATTTCTTCGATCCTTTCTTTTAACTTTTTATTATCTGTTCGCTGCTCTGCGATGATTGTATCAAGCATCTTCAGATCTGTATCCACAATCAATCGCTCAAATTTCGCGATTTCGGCCAAGAATTCTTCCTTGCTGTTCACATTGGTAGAGATTTTCTCAACCATTTGCTTGTAGTACGACGTCGCTTGCTCTACCTTTTGAGTTAAATCCTATTGTTTGTAAAATCCACTATTTTTTCCCCAACTTCGAAGCAAATTTCATACCATTTTTTCGTTTTCAAGCTTCTCTTTCAGGATTGCCCTGAAATTATCCAGTCTACGTGTGATCGCATGCTTTATATCATTTTTCTCTTTGCTAATCGTTTCAATTTTTTTGTCTTTTTCAGTTTTCAATTCCAGAGCAGTAAGTTTCGCGATTTTATTTTCCGTTTTCAATCTTTCTTTCTCCTCAAAGCCTCCAATGCTGTTTCGATAAAATTTATCCAACGCAGTCTTTTCTCGCTGGAATTTCTCCTCATAATTTCTCTTCAAATCGAGTTTTTTCGACTCTACTACTGCCGCTTTTTGTTTCTGAGCGATTGCAAGGGTCTATCACATGACTTAAGCTGCAAGTTGATATAAAATTTCAATACGATTTTCTCTTGCTCGATTTTATTTTCCAGCTCTTTGTGGAAGCTTTCTAGCTGAGCAGCCTGCTTCCTGCTCTCCTCAGCTTCAATATCTTTCAGCAGCTGCCTGAAGTTTTCCTCGATTTTTTTGAGACTCTGCGCAATTTTTTTATTTATTGCTTCTTTCCGCCTTTTATCTTCTAATTTCATACGATGTGTGTCCACTTCGATCTCCCTTTTCTTTTCAATGAGCTCCTATGAGACCAAAAAACTTCAGAATCAATAAGAGGGGAAATAACTACTGTTTTTCTATTCTCAAACTCATCAAAGATCTTCCTTTTATAGAGCTCGAGCTCCTTCAACTGCTTAGTCGACTCTTCGTTTTCATATTTCTTTATCTTTACTGTAATGTCTTGGTTCATTTCTTTTTCTTTTTGTTTGTATTTTTCGCTGAATTCCGACGTGATTTCTGACTTAATCAGCTCTAGTTCCTCCTCTAGCTTGAGTATCAAATCAGATTGTCCGCCACTTAGCTGGTTTCTTAAGCCATCAAGACTTCTCAGCAAATCTTTCTCGTATTTATCCCTCTTCTGCTGTAATTCTCTGTTGAGTTTGGTCTGCAATTCACTTATGTCTCTTTCTCTGCTCTCTGAAAACTCCTTCAGTTTCTCATTGATTTCGTCCTCAGCTTCCAAACTAGAAAGCCCAAGTTTCTCGCTTCCCGCCTCAAACGAGTCCTCTGCGCTTTGCATCTGGCCGCTCTCTCGCCTAGCATCCCCAGGCTTGATATACGTGTTCAAGGAAGACACAAACGAGCCATTATCCTGGCTAAAACTCGCCTCGAGCTGCTCAGAAATTTCCTTCGGTTGAACTTCCTTCTCTTGTTGGACAAGTTGAATGCCTGGAAAATCTGAAAATTTAGGCGATTGAAACTCTTCCATGGTAGGTCCTTCCTCCATTTGCACAGGAGCGTCAAAATTCAAAAGCTGATCATTTGCTAAAGACAATGCATCGGCAAGTAGACTCCGGCCTCTGGAGGGCCTAGCGTCGTTTTTTTGTAAAGCAAGAGCCTTTTTTGCTTCAAGGTAAACTTTTTTATAATGCTCGTCACATGGGTGCTCCCATTGTGATTCCTTTGTGTCAAAATTATGGTAATAGATTTCTCCTTCGCGGGTTTGAATGGGCTTCCAATTGGGAGGTAATGGAGCTTTGAGACCTTCTTTTGCGATGTAAAGCAGATCTTTATCAGCGACGGGGTCCATGCCGATGTAGACTGCGTATTCGATGATTTCTAGACGAAAAGATGAGTTTGTGATTGGTTAGATTTAGGAGTACCTTCCTCGGTAGGTTCATAGTCTTCGTCGATTTCTTCGTCAAGAATCAAAGTGCCTTCTTCTTCCTCCTGCTCGTGAGAATCGTCGTGGACTTCGCTGTTGTTGTGCTGCATAAAATGGACGTGATTTGTTTTATATTGAGGTGATTTTGAAAGGATGAATAAAAAAATTAGATGACTGTTGCGAATGATTTAAATTCGAACTTGAAAAAAATTAAGTAATTGTTCGATTTGCTCTGCGTGAGCTGGCTCGAAGAATGGGATCAATGAAGAGCAAAAATTTCAATACAGTGAGAGTGTTATGCAGATTATTATGATCCGCTTAGGCTCAACTCTTGACTCCTGAATAACATTTCTCGTATTGCGAATCAATTGAGCTTGAGCCCGTAACAAGGAGAATTTTTTCCCATGTCATTACTACGAAACCAGGATTCTATAATTGACTTATTTGGCCTTGCAAGAAAACTTCTTGGGTAAAATATTGAATCCTCGTGCATTTTTTTTACGAAGTAAGGAAAGAAGAATTTGATTCTAATGCAGAAACCTCGCTTCATTTATCATGTGGGTTCTAACATTAATGTTAATGGCTATATTCATGCTAAATTCCTATTTTGTTACATCTTTTCCCTCCAAAAAATTTCCCTCATTTTAAGGTTCGAAGGAGATACTGCAAATATAATTAGATTTAATCAAATCAATTTCGATTAATCCAAAATGCCCTAATTTCTCATTCCTTTTTTTGTATTATTTTCATGGACCTAAGAAATTAAAGCATTCAACTATAAGAATCCTTAGTTTGTATCTTATTCTCTCATCATTCTATTCTTAGAGGAGTCATTTCGGGAGACTGGGATTCATTTTTTTTTCTTCTTCTTAAAAACGCCTTACTTAGCAGGCTCAGAACTAACTACAATTTCTTTCTCTAATCCCTTCGGTCTCAAATAACTTCACGCAGCATCTTCTTGCAGTATCCTTAACTTTCTACATACAATGGTTCTTAAAATTCCAACTCCCGATTTATTCAACGCGTTTGATTCCTAAAATTTTAGTAAATTTAATTCTTTTTTCCACCTGACTGTTAGCTATAGGGCTCCAGCCTATAATGCGAATAAAATTTCTGAGAATTTAATGCCAGCGGAGACTTTACAGAAAAGTGGCTTATCACCCATTTTCTGGGCTCTCTTCCCTAAAAAACACCACTTGACCTGACAACTCATATGGTGGGGCATTTCCTTCTCTCAGCTGCAGATTGAATTGTCATCACATATTGTGCATCATTCCCAGCCATGAAACCTAACCTAGTGCATCTTATAAAATCTATTCGCAATCTTATACCTCTCTTCAATTGCTCCAACAGCCCATTATTTATTGATTGAGAAACCCAATTCTTAATGCTTGGAAAATGAGAGAGAGAATCTTTATGTGCAGATAAGTAAAATACATGTATCCGATACATTTGAGTGCAGAAATGTATTATATTCAGTCTTAGCCAGGAATCTGCCTTATGGAAGCAATTTCAAAATTAGTCAGTATTAGAGGGGAAATTTGAATTGTTTGAATTATCGATATTTCGGTGTTTAATAAATAAACTACAGAGAAAATTAAGAAATACAATCAGCCTGTGTTATAAAATAATGCAGCAAGAAAATGTTGGAACTAACGCGGGGACAACGGAGCAGCAAGGAGCACAACAGGAGGATCTAGCGGACGAATTCGATAAAATGGAGGTACCATTTTTCCATTAATTCCTTCGAGAAAACTGAAAATTTTGGACATTCAGATTCCTGCTTTTGAAATTATCGAAGAACCAACCGACAATAAAACCAAAGAAGAGAACAACGAAATGCAAATAGAACCTGCCTCGAAGCCGATGGTAACCGAATTTTTGAGATATCTGTCTTAGTCCCTTAGGATAAGGAAACGCAGCGTTTATTTTGGGTGAAGGAAAGTCTGAAGACGTATTCTTTGCTAAAGAAAAACGTGTATTTGGATCGGAAAAAGAAAGTAGTCAGCGAAGACGATATACTGGTCTGCAATTGCATCAAGGTCGACCCGGAGCTCTTACCGTGAGTGATTTCTACGGACTAAATAAGCTAATTTATTAAAATAACCTTAGACAATATGAGAAAATCAACAAGAAGGTCTCTTACAATTGCGGGGACGGCTGCTTGAACCGTATGGTGTGTTACGAATGCGAGATGGACAGTTGTCCGTGTGGAGAATATTGCCGCAATCGCAGATTCCAACTCCATCAGAATGCTGATGTGTACCCGTTCCCATATGAGGGAAAGGTGAGATTATCAGTCCTCTAGTAAACACGCTAACATCTGATGTTTTTTCAAAGGGATGGGGCCTGCGCGCGGGAAGCGAGATTAAAAAAGGACAGTTTGTCATGCAATACATCGGAGAAATCTTCAATATCAACTCGGAAGAAGGACAAATCAGAAACGAGGCTTACAGCGTAATCTTTTCGAGTTTCGATGTCTGGTTAACGACTGATAATATTTGTAGAAATCCACGTGTACATATTTGATGAAAATTGGCGGGAACGAGGTCATTGACCCAACATTCAAGGGAAATATGGCTCGATTTATCAATCATAGCTGCAAGCCGAACTGCGTCACGCAAAAATGGCACGTGCTTGGTGAAGTCTGTGTTGGAATATTCACATTACAGGACATCAAGCAAGATGAGGAACTTACTTTTGACTACCAATTCGATATTTTCAAAACGCCATTGACTCGATGCTTGTGCGGAGCGAAGGAATGTAAAGGATACCTTGGTGTTATCCCGCAAGATTACACCTTTGAGACCTGGAAAGAGAAGCTCGCGAACATGCCATGCTCGATTTGTGGGCAAAGCGCAGAAGACGATGAGGACAAGCTGCTTATGTGCGAGGCTTGCAATGAAGGATTCCATACGTTTTGTTTGGACCCGCCGCTGACCAAAGTCCCTGCAGGAGCCTGGTACTGTGCGAAATGCGCTGCAGACCAATCGAAGACTGAGAAAAAGAAACAGGAGGAGAAGACAGAGCCTGCATGGACGATGAACGCGAAATTATACGAATTGGCGCGCAAAAAGCGAGGGAAAGGTCCCGATATCCATGCCGAAAAGCGGTTGAAGAAGCTATTGGCTGAGGATGAAGACGATTCAAAGAAAATGAAATCCGAGGATCTCGAACGCTACGAAAGCGAATATAATCTCTTTAAGCGGCTCGAGTACCAAGCGAAGAGCGAAATGCAAGGGATTAAGCCGGAAGAAGGCGATGATTTCGTTCCCATTAAGAAAGTTAAGAAAGAAAAGCCTGAAGCGAAAAAAGCTGATAAAGCTGAAAAATCTAAAGACAAAAAAACCGATAAGAAGCAAAACAAAAAGAAAACTGACGCTATGGCGATAGAAGAAACAGAAGAGACGCCTCAGCCAACGCAGGAAACTCAAGGAAGTACACTTGCAGTGCAGAAAACAAGCAGCGCAGCAAGTGGCCCAGTGGTTGAAGTCGCGAAAGGGAAGAGTGTTGAAAGGGAGCTGAAAGACATGACGCTGGAGCTGTTTAAGCAAGGTTTTGAAGCAGACACGAAGTTCCAAAAGCAGCTCGCGGATTTCGAAGATACCAGTGGTCTCGAACGTGAGAGAAATACTGTCATGGTGAATATGCTTGAGTTGGAAGTAGTGAAGCGAAATCAGCAGCTGCTTCATAAGATTGGCGTGACGATTTTCTGGGATTCGCCTTACAGCGGGTACGACTACGGCGATGCGTTCCGTAAGAACTATGAGCTGACGGTGAACGGAAACAAAAAGCAAATGGAAATTTTTGATTCGTTGATGAGTTTGGTGATGAAAGCGGCAGCTACAGTCGAGAAGGCGAAGGGTAATGTCGAAGCCATCATGTTGGTCCCGGCGATATATTTGAGAAGACTCATTGGTCACATGCACCAGACATTGTAAGGATAGCCCTCTTGATTTTGTTTAGCTTACCATTTTGGATGATAGAAACGATTTTGAGCGAGACTATGGAGTAATGATTCAATACGACAAGAACTACGTGAACGATGAATGCTATGCGATGACTAAAATGACTGAGCTGAGAATCAAAGGGCAGAAAGAAGACATCAAAAAGTGCTATACTGCGATAAACGCGCTTATATCTAAACTAACAGTAACAATCTCCATTGACTTCTCAGTACTTAAACGCATTACCATATAGACCGTCAGACTATTTTATTCTCAAACTGAGATCTACACTATCATCAACAACCTCCCTTACTTGAAGCGAATGGTCCAACCAACTGAGTTCAGAATTAACAGAGATTTCAGCCTGAAAGAGCTGGCGCATCCTTTCTTCTACATGAAATACAAAGACAAAGAAGTCGCTTTGGTCGGAACACCTGAGTAAGCGCAATTCCCTTTTCTTTCTTTCTAACAATCCAATAGAGAAGTACAGAACGCGGAGGAAGTGTTCAAAACGCTGTTAGCCAAGGAGCTCGAGCGAAAGCCGACGTTCTGCGAAGCTTATTACCTCTGGCCGATGGCTGATCTGTCTAAGCTGACGAAATTTAAATCTGAGTTTGAAAAAGAGGTCGAGAACGCAAAATTCTTCTTCTACGAACCGATAGCGCCTCGAAAGAACATCACAGTGCATATCTCAGCCAAATCTACCTCGTTCGCTAAGGCAAAGCAGGTGCTGAAAGAAAAATTCGATGAATATCAACTGGTAATTACAAATTTTCCGCAAACTCGCCTGACTCTTCCTTAGGTGAATCAATCATTTGACGATTTTCAGGATAACATGAAATATCACATCGTGAAATACTTCTTTAAGTTCCTCCATAACAGCATGATCATGAACAATACGATCTTCATGAAGGACTGGGACCTCGTGTCTTCCGAGTTCGAATTCCTCAGCAAACTTCCTCACGCGCCCTCAAAACGACTCCTCGAGGACATCTTCAGGCGTGACACGACGTTGCAGCTGTACATCACGTTCGTGTGTGATATGAGCCAAGACCTGATTTATGAGAACTTCGGGATGACTGCGGCTGATATGATCGATATAATACGAAAGAAATGCAATCAGTTTTTGAGAAATAACCCTATTTTCTCTGAAAAGAAATATAGCTCAGTGCTTGGACGAGCAGAAAGTCCGCATTGGGGAGACCATAACGATTATGTAGACAAATCAGACCATCATTCAGTTGGTTCAGTTGATTCGAGGGCGCTGGGAGCGCCTCGTTCATTCACTTTTAACAAGTACAATGATCGAAGAGACAGAGATTACCACCGCGGTAGTTACAGGCATGATCGATACTCTGATCGCGATCAGGTGTCAGATCGCGGCTACGACAAAAGGCGGCCAGATCGCTATGGAACGAACGATCGCGACTATCATTGGAGAGACAACCGTGGAGATTCAAGGCGAAAAGGGTCGTATTTCAGCAATGCTTCCAGAAATGATGACCGCGGTGATCAAGCGAAGTTTACTCGCGAGCGATCTGATGAAGTACCAAAACCTAAGGAGGAAAGAATCGAAGCGCCAAAGGAGACTCAAGAAACCACTACCCAGCAAACCTCGCAGAGAACGTATTTCTTCTCCGATAAGCTGGAGCCAGTCACAGGAGAAAAACCCCCAAGCCAAACTCTTGCTCCACCCCCGAAAATTGAGGTTAAAACTGAGGTTAAGGAAGAGGTATTTTCTCTTGCAAGCAAACAGAAAGAAAGTAATGAAATGGAGGTCGAGAAAGCTTCGGGAACCGGATCGACGGCTATTGAGAAAGAGGGCACCACCACCCAAACCACCCAACGCGTTTTTAGATTCACGTCGGAGAAAGAGGAAGACTCATCACAGCAGTTTAAACGCGAAGGTGATAGAGAAAGCACCACCGGGTACAAACAAAGCACTAGCGAAAATAAAGGCTACCAGAGCAAGTACGGCAGTGGCGGAAGAGATTATCATTATCAAAACCGCGGGTCAAGCTACTATCATAAGGACGATTACGCATCGAAGTCTTATGTGTCAAGACGTACTGGATATCAATCCGGCGACTATACTCGCAGGTACGATAGAGACACCAGCAGAGATTACAGCAGGAACAGAAGCGGGAGCAGAGACCGAACCCGGGGCTACAGAGACCGAAGCGTCGAGAGAGGCAGCCGAGATAAAGGCAGATCTATCTCCCGAAGCCGCGGAAGAGATTCAAGGAGCAGAGGAAGAGACTCGAGGAGCAGGGGAAGAGGCTCGAGAAGTAGAGGCAGAGGATCGAGAAGCAGAGGTAGGGACTCTAGAAGCAGAGGAAGAGATTCAAGGAGCAGAGGAAGAGACTCAAGAAGCCGTGGAAGGTACTCGAGGAGCCGCGGTCGAGACTCTTACAGTCGAGGAAGATCGCATTCCCGCGGAAGACGTTCCCCGAGCAGGAGCAGAGACAGAGAGAAAAACAGGCGAAGAAGCTCGAGAAGTCCGCTCAGAGACTCCAGGACCTACAGCAAAAACACGAGCACGTATCAGACAGGGGACAGGTCGCCTGGCTACAGACAGCAGGACCAGTCTTGGAGCTACTCCCAGAAAAACTACACTTCTTACGACAGAGGCACAGGTCAAAGCGATGACCGAGACTGGAAGCGAGACTCTTCGTACAAAAAGGACTACAGAGACGACAGGTCTCGGGATGATAGAACGAGAGACTGGCAGGACTCCAAGGACAGACGGTATTACCGTGAAAGCGATCGAAGTTACTCGCAGCGGGATTATCATGGGTACCAAGACTCAAATCGCGGTTCCTATCGTGATTATCACTCGAGAGACGAAGGAGGGTATCGCAGAGACGATTATAGAGATAGAGACCGAAGGAATTCTCCGGGAAGGTATGAGAAAGGATACCACTCAGGGAAAAGAGATGATGCTGGAGGAGATTA